>Ga0209831_1000221_pt1 | contig 53271 bp, 49 predicted proteins | sample Maine_Asex4_meta_FD_187451 | JGI IMG/M metagenome (GOLD analysis project Ga0209831, IMG submission 187451) | Marine algal microbial communities from Maine, USA - Maine_Asex4_metaG (SPAdes) (version 2) | ecosystem: Host-associated > Algae > Red algae > Unclassified | place: Maine, USA | collected... | reverse complement strand
CGCACACCGGGCGCCTTCGTGTTCAGACTAACGTCCACACGACGGATATGGGCTCGGCGCTTTCGCGCCCTGCCCCGTGGAAAGCGCGCATGGATGAGCGAACGGCACCGACCCGGACGGAGTCCGGCATGCGAAGACGTGCGAGACGACGCGGCACCGGCCGGCTCGCCGTCTTGGCCGTTCTCGGGATCGTGGCCACGTGTCTCCCGCCGCCCGCCACGTCGCAGACGTCCTTCTGCCAGTCGTCTCGAACAGGGCAACGAGTGCGATTCGCGTGACAGCGGTTCGGCCGAGGCCCCGCCGCTTCCCGTTGTCACGCTCGGCAATCCGACTAGCCTCGTCACCGGCGCCAAGCGCCAGCGGGAGACCGACTTCGCCCTCGACGGCGCCCCGCTTGCCTTCCACCGCCACTCCGACAGCAGCAACAGCGACGTGGATGTCGGGCTCGGGCCTGGCTGGTGGCACACCCTCGCCGTCGCCCTCTTCTCCCGTCCCGACGGTGGGCTCGAGATCCTCGAGAGTTCGGAGCGACGGGTGCTGTTCGATCGCGCGACGCATGCGCGAGGCGTGCAAGCAGATGACTACGTCGACGGCACGGCGAGCACGAGCGGTGCCGACGATGGCGCCCTGGTCGTCGATGGTATCGGCCTCGATGCCGCTGACGAGGTTGCTGCAGCCCCGTCCGAAGCAACGAAGCCCCTGCACGCGTTCGCTTCCACCCCCACCTCCCGTCCGACGGGTTCATCGTCGAGGAGAGCGGTGGTCACATCTGGCACCTCGGCGACGGACGCGCCTTGCGCTTCCGGGGCTGCTTCCTCGTGCGCATCGACTGGCCAACTGCCGCATCGATCGCAGGTGACGCGTCGCGCTTCCTCACACTGCGCTACCGGAACCGCCGACGTTCACGGGGTAAAGGAACGATGAAGGGCTTGTGTCCCTGACCCGGGACGCGGTCGTGGCGGGGTATCGCGGCATCGAGCACGCGAAGGAGCGGCTGGGAGCATGCCGTGTGGGCAAGCAAGGCGATGCGCAGAGGTGAGCAGGAGCGCCAAGCTCAGGCGAATCACCCCGACCGGCGCCGCGCCTCGCTCAGCGGCTGGAAGCCGGGCACGGGCTCGGGCCGAGGCCGCCGCTGCGCGCCTTCATGCCCTTCGGGTGCTCGTCAATGCCGTGGTGGGGACTTCAGGCGGGAGGCGAGGTGGGCGGTGGGGCGCGAGGGCGCGGCCCATGCGCCGAGGCCGCCCTGCTTGCCGAGAGACTCGTGCGCCGCCGGTGCGCAAGGATCGTCTCGATCACGGCACGGTCTTCCATACAGGCGATGATCCGAAGCGTCCCGCCGCAGCTCGCACAGCGTTCGATGTCGATGCCGAAGACGCGTCGCAGGCGCTGTGCCCAGCCGATCGCGCTGCGCCGCTCGGGCCGCTCGGGCCGCTCGGGCCGCTCGGGCTCGGTCGGCTCGGTCCGCTTCGCCTGCACCTGGCCATTGGCATCGCGGCCCTTGCCGCCGGGGCCGCGTCCGGCGGGCGTCACGCGCAGCACCCGGAGGGCATGAAGGCACGGTATCGGCTGTTGGGTTGGGGGCGAACACGCCGTGGAAGCGCGTGAGGTTCACGCGCGGCTTCGGCACGAGGGCTGCGATCGTGTTCGCCGGTATTACCAAATGCAAGCTCGCCCCCTGCCGCCGTCTTGCCGATGCCGATCAGGCACGGCGTCGCCTGATCGATCAGACGCATGACCTCGCAAAGGCCCGTTTGCCCGAGCATCAGCTGGCGATCCTCGACGCTGTCAACGAACATGGGCGCGGGCCTGAAGCACCAGTCCGTCCCGTGCCGCACGCGCAATCAGCCGATGCGTGCGCGTGGCAGGCAGGCCGATACGTTTCGCGACGGACCTCTGCGTATGGCCGCCGGCGTAGTGCAACCAGGCAGCTCGGGCCGCGAGTTAATCGTCGTCCGTCGCAGCGACGCCAACACGTACCTGCAGCTTGTCGCCGGCCATCACACCGACGACGTCAGTCACGTGGGTGAAATAAGTTTCATAGACTGCATTGCTTTCACTTTTCGCCCTCATATCAACGGTGTGGTGTCGTCAGAACACTAACAGCGGCGGAACACGGCTACCCGCATGCTCGAGCCATGCTGAGTGAGGACGCAGACGCATTTGCCCGCCTGGGCTGGACCGAGCGGTACCGAAGCGGCATCGCGGCCAGCGTGCTTGAAAATCCACCCTCCGCTCGCATCAGTGACGTGCATCGCGGTCGCTTGCGGGGACTCTCACTTGGCCGTCAGATTCGCTACACCATGAAGGACGAGCGCAATCGCCGCTCGGGTGTTGACTGACAGCCTCTCGACGCCGTCAGTTCGCCAGGTCGATCGGCGCAGTCAGCCTCGACGATCTGCCTGCGCTCAGGCGCTGGTCATGTAGCCGTTCTCAAGTGGTCCTTGATCTGCGCCAGCCAGACCGACGCGCCAGGGCGCATGTACCGATGCGTACGCACCCACGTGCGAGTGCGCGCCCAGGCAGTCTTGTAGGCGTAGTCGCCCTTCAGAAGATCAAGCTTCGACATCCCGCGATCGATAGCATCATGGATGACGTGCTCGAACAGCAGATGTCCCGGACTCAACCAGACGTGCCGCGGAGACAGACCGCTTTGGAACAGCATCAGTTGCCCACGCCAGGCGAAGGCATACAGCACGCCAATCGTCTCGCCGTCCAACTCCAGAGAGAGCAATCGGAGTTGATCGCGCGCCGCGAAGGCTTCGATCACGTCACGGTGAAAGGCTTCATAGGCAACGCTCGAGAAGGCACCGGCTTCACTCTTGCTGGACCAGCGTTCGCGGTGCAGAGCCACCAGAGAGTCACTCGCCGCCTTCCTTTCGGAAGTAGTGTTCGCAAAGACGAACCGTGCCACGCCTGCCTTGTCGAGGCGATTGCGCCGATGTTTCAACTGCTTGCGGCGCTTGGTGGTCAGGGATCGCCGGTAGGCCTCCCAGGTTGCGGGCAGCGCCTCGACAAGAACGAGGGTGTCCTGAGTGACCACGCGTCCCGGCAACGCGGATAACCGCGCTTGCAGTACGTCGTTGAGTACACTGCCGACCGCGAGATAACGCAACTCGAGCGTGCTCCACTCGGCACTGGCAAGCACCGTATCCAGTGTCGCTGCAATCACGGACTCGCGGTCAGCGGCCGCCGCCACGACACCCAGATAGTCTGGTGACGTATCCCCACCGGTACCGATGAAGCGCAAGACACGACGCTTCAGGACACGATGTTCACGTTCCGGTCGGCAATACATCGGCGCTATCCCGATCACCTCGTCCGCACGTCGCACCACCAACAGACAAAGGCGTGCTCCTGCGCCGTAATGCCGCCACCAGAACATGTTCCACAACCAGCTGTTGAACGGAGTCGCGTCCGGATCAGCGGCTTCCAGTCGCTCCCAATCGGCACGCAGCCGTTCGATGGCGCACTCGTCCTCTTCCAAAGCCACTTGCAGCTCCGAAGGAGGACCGGCACCGCTCACTCTGACGACCGTGCATTCGAAAAACTGGCGAGCCGGCTGTCCGGCAACGTACGAAGACCGGTGGCCGAATTTCCATCGAGCTGCAGATCGGTCATGTAGCCCTCGGTGCGATCCGCGACCCGGAACGGGCGTATTCGGTTCAGCACTCTGAAGGTGCCGCGCTTCAGTGACGGAACCAGCCCCTGCTCGCTCATTCCACGGCGCCCGAGGCCGAGCGGCCTCAGCAGGTGTCGGTTCGCGAGTTGTACGTAGCGACGACGGTATTCCAGAGGCGTGGAGTAGCTCGTCGCCAGGGATACGTTCATATCGACGTTGACGATCCGGTGAGGTGCGTTGTGCGGCCAGCTCGCCGCGTCTCCCGGCTCGAGCAAGTGCACACTTGCTCGCTCGTCGAATTCGGGCTGGTACGGCAGGTTCTCGCCGATGTCGCCGGCGTAGATATCTTCGAGGTAGTGTTGCGGCACCAGATCCGTATCCATGGCCGGATAGAGCCAGACATGCTTCCTGCCACGCATGTGCCACAGCATGTTCGGCTCGGCATCGAGGTGGTAGTAGACCTGCGCGCCTGGCGAACTGATCAGCAATGCGCTGTGAGTAGCGCGCGGCTGTTCCAGATGCGGACAGTGTGCTCCGATATGCGCGTACATCTCCTCGATCAGCTCACCGAAGGCTGGAACCAGGCGCTCGATGTGCGTGAGGTTCAGCCACAGCCTGCCGTTGTGCACGGCACGCAGCATGTCGGCCCCGGTGGTATCCGGATCGATATCGACGTGACGCCAGTCCTCGTTGCGAACGGGATCATCGCCCATCGTGTACGCCTGCAACCGGCGAGCGGGATAGGCGTCGAGCAACGTCTCGAGGGATGCGTCGTCAAACAGCGGTAGCGAGTGATAGTCGTGTCGGAGTACCTGACGTTCGAGACCGAAGTTCCGGTATTCCTCGTCGGACCAGCTGATGGGCGCGTATTCGACGCTCATGTCAGGGACTCCTGAGTCTCAAATCGAACAACCGTTGATAGCGGCAGGTTGGCACGCACAAAGCAGTCCTGAGCACCTCGTAGCGCGATTACGGCGACCGACACAGTTCCGCCTCCGGAACTCTGCCCGGTTATCGCCGCCCACGGGCCCGTCAAGTCAGCGGGGATAGGACTGTAGTGTGCACGCATGGGCGCACCCGAATTGTAGACACACGTTTCATGCACCGTCCAGCGCCCGCCGCGTCACCTCGATCGCGCCGCGCGGGAAAAGCGAAAGCGCTGGCGCAGTGTCGGCAGGAATCGAGTGGGGCCTCGTCGGCGAGGTGGCGCCGTACTTCCTCAGCCACCCGCTCGGCTGCTATCCGCACGGTGGTCTGACTCGCTGAGTCCCCAAGGGACTCTTTGACATCGTGAAGCTGTTCAGTGACGCCTCCTGCGCCGCTGTCCCGACTGCTACCGGCTGGAACGACCCTTGCCGGGTGGGAGTCTCACCCGCTGAAGAAAAGCACCTTTCCACGGTGCACTGAATAATCCGGGTTTGTGGCGAGCGTCAGTCGACGCCCGATCGCGCAGACCGCTGCGCCGCTAGAATGTACGACAAGAGACGCGGCTTCCGGCCATTGAATCGACCCACGGGGTCTCGACCATGAAACACATGCTACCGGTTCTTCTTCTGATCTTCCCGGTCTCCGCACCAGCGCAGTGGGTCGAGTTCTCGATCCGATCGAACGGTGACGTGCATTTCTACGACGACGCTAGGGTCACCACGAATGGCGAGCATATCGACGTCTGGACAAGGGTCAGATATGGAACGTCGGTGATGGCTGCATCGAGCTACCAGAGTCTTCTACGACTGGACTGCAGCGAGCCGTCCGAGATCATCTTGAGGAACACGTACTTCACCGATGACAACTGGACCGAGCCCGCGATGGCGCCCGACGATAACCCCAAGCCGAAGACACGTGTGCAGGCGGATTCGGCGAGCGGCAAGCTCGTCGCCTCCCTATGCGAGGTGAAGTCGGATAGCGCAAACTGAGACGCCTGCGCTACTTGCGCAGCGCAGGCCCTCGTTGGCGGCGACTTGCCGCGCAGCCATCCCGGCCGCCGAATCCGCTATCCGGCAGCCACCTCGATCACATCGGCTTCGCGGTGATCTGGAAGATGAACCCGTCGTCGGTCGCGGCGTACAAGGCATCGTCCGGCCCCATCGTCAGACCGCGGTAGCGCGTCGTGATACCGGTCGGCATGATGATCGCGCCCTTGATCGACAAGCCATCGTCGGCGATGTCGTAGACGTCGATGCGCGAACCTGGCGGGGTGTTGCCGAACCCGATCCCCATGATGCCCGCGGCGAGGCGTCCTTCGTAGATGCCCCAGTTGCTGCCGGTCAGGAAGGCCGCGGACCCGGTGCCCTGCGAGAATCCGTGGTTGTTCCAGGAGGGCGGCATCAGATCATCGAAGCGGGTGTCGCTCATCGGCGTGTAGGCCGCCCTGACGGCCGGGTCCATGGCGTCCATCTGGTTCGGCTCGTAACCGCAGTACTCGTCGGGGCACTCGCCTCGCCCACCGGTGTTCTGCGCAGGATCCCAACCGGCATTACCGCCGTTGACCAGGGCCGTGATCTCGTCGCTGTGCCACGGTCCATGCTCCGCGGTGAACGCGCGACCGTCGCTCGGGCGGAAATCGATGCCCTGCACGTTCCGGTGCCCGTACGTGTAGATCCGCTTGTCGAAGCCTTCCGGCGGGCTGTTGTCGGGGTGCGCATTGCCGTCTCCATCGATCCGAAGGATCTTGCCGCACAGCAGCTGGCCGTCCTGCGGACACACGCCCCTGTGACGATCACCGCCGGTTACCCAGAGATAACCCTCCGGCCCGACGCGCAGTCGGCCGCCGTTGTGGGCACCGGGACCGCCGAACGGCTGATCGGACTCGAACGGCTTGTACTGAATGTCGGTCACGATGTCGGTGCGATCGGCGACGCTCTTGAGGTCGTCGCTGACGGTGAACTTCATGACGATGTTCCCGTCGCAGCGCTCGAAATTCGTCTTGCAGCCGTCGCCGTAATACTTGGTGGACGAGGAATACAGGTAGAGCGTCCGGTTCTCGTCGAAGTCCGCGTCGGCAACGACGCCCAGCACACCGGCCTGGCCGTCGCAGAACAGGTCGTCTCCCGAATCGGGGAAGCCGCTCGAATCCTTGGCGCCGTAGAGCGGGTTGACGGTGCCTGAAGCCTCCCGCACCGACAGTCCCTTGCATTTCTCGGTGAAGAACATGGTGCCGTCCGGCAGGAAGGCCATGTCCCAGGGACTCTCGAGTCCCGTCATGTACTCATTCGTTTCGATGATCGGAACGTTCATTCTCTCGCTGGCGTCCTGGGCCATCGCGGGAGAGAACGTACCGATCGATAGAATGCCGGGCACCGCGATCGTGACTAACGTCTTGCCGTTCTTCGTCATATCAGCCTTCTCCAGGGTTTACGAATGAACTCGAACCAGCGCTCTGCTCCGTCAGGGTGTCGCCTCTTGCAGATACGCTGCGAGATTCGCGATGTCTTCGTCGGTCAACGGCTTGGCCATCATGATCATCAGTGACGAATTGGGCCCGATCTTGATGCCCTCCCTGTACGTCTCCAATTTCTCCGTCGTGTACGAAATCTCGTTGCCGGATACCTTCGGATAACTGGCAACCCCCTTGCCCCCCGCCCCATGGCAATTGACGCAGGACTGGTTGTATCGCTCCAGTCCTGCAACGCTGTTCCCGGCAGACACGTCGTCTGTCGAAGACGCGGTCTCGCCCGATGGCGTTTCGCCGCTGTATCCATGGCCAGAGCAGCCAAGGAGAACGCAGAGAACAAGGGTTCTTGATGATTTCGTGAACATGATCAGTGACCGCTACAGAGCGAAGTCCTCACTAGCAACGCGCTGGCGGTCTACCCCTGTTCGCCGCTGCGGCAACAGTGAATCGATGGCGCGGCACAAGCGTGAGAACCCGCTGTGCTGAAGGCGCGAGGCCAGCATCAGCCTGTCGTAGTCGAGTTGCTGCTTGCCATCGATACAGCAGGTAGGCAGGTCTTCGGCGGGCAGTCCGCCGTTCGTGCTCCTGACATCTGCCGCCAGAAATTCTCTTCAGCGCAAGCTCCTTCCGAGCCGTCGTCCCTCCGCCTGGTGTCGGCCCGCACCGTTGGCGCCACACTCCCGAGAGGCTTCCGGCGATGGCACGACACACCCCCTTCCCACGACGTTCACCCGAGCGACGGCGAGACCTGGTCGATGCCCAGCGTCGCTCCGGGCTGAGCATCGCCGCCTTCGCCCGCCAGGAGGGGCTCGTCCATCAGACCTTCGTCGGCCGGTGCCGCAAGTCCCTGCCGCCGACGTCCTCTCGGAAGACGACCGTCATCCGGCCCGCCCGTGCCGGACGCTGACGGCGGCAGCCACGAGGACGATCCGATCACGCGCGGGTTCCGCCCGCGGCCCTGTCGCGCGATCGGGCCTCGAGTCGCCGAGCGGCCTCGAGACGGCCTTGAATGACCGCGTACAAAGGGGCGGCAGTCCCGGGCGTCCGGCGTCCGGGGCAAGCGGGGACGCCACGGCGTTCATGCTCGGCGCGCCGCGACGCCGACCGTTCCATCCAGATCGTCGCGCCACACCCCGGATACCCGAGCAGCACCTGTCGGAGGTAGCGCGACACGCCGTAGAGACGCGAAGAAGGTCGAAGTCGGTGCCGTCGGTGCACGGGCGGCATGACAAGGCTGAACTTGCATGTCCGAACTCCCCGCCGGGCCTGTTACTGTTGAGCGTCTGATCCAACAAGGAACGAGATTCATGCTGAACCGAGTAATTCGCCTGTCCGTCGTCGGTGCCGCGCTGGCGCTCGGGTCGAGCGTCGCGAGCGTTCAGGCCCAGGACACGCGGCTGGCCTTCGGCGCCACCAATGCCCAGTCCTCGCACTACGCCTACTTCGCCGCGCTGTCGCAGATCGTCAACGATTCGGTACCCGGCTATCAGGCTCAGGTGGTGGAGACCGGTGCGACGGTGGACAACCTGAAGCGCATGGAGCGGGGTCAACTGGACATCGGTCTGGTCACCACCAACACCTTGTTTCATGCCAACAAGGGAATCCGCACCTTCGAGGGCGAGCCGATCGACTCGAAGCTGCTGTGGGCATACTCGCTGGCGCCGCAGCTGGTGATCTCGCGCGAGGATGCCGGATACGAGAGCCTGGCGGATCTGGACGGCGAACGCTTCGGCCCCGGCCAGCGCGGCTCGTCCACCGAGGCGACCAGCGAACTGGTGCTCGACCTGTTCGACGTCTCGCCCGAATGGGTGCGCGGTACCAACGGCGAACTGGCCAACCTGATCAAGGACGATCGATTGGCCGGGTTCATCAAGTCGGCGGTCGGCACCGACTTCGACCCCCTCACGACCGACATCGCCACGCTGACTCCGCTGAAGGTCCTGCCGATCAGCGACGAGCAGGCCGACACGATCCGCGCCGAACTGCCCGAGCTGTCGATCGTCGAGCTGCCGGCCAGCGAGTCGCAGGGGCGGGCCGAACCCTACAAGACCTGGGGCTTCATGATCGCGGTCAGCGCTGCGCCCGGCATGGACGAGGAAACGGCCTACCAGATAACCCGGGCCGTACTGGCCGATGAAGGGGTTCAAGCGGCATCGTTCAAGGCAGTGGAGGGTGTGGACATCGCTCGACTGACGCTGGACTACGCGACCAGCACCATGCACCCGGGCGCCATTCGCGCCTTCGAGGAAGCGGGCTATCCGGTGCCCGATGCGCTGAAGCCTTAGTCTTCTCTTGCGCACCGTTCCGGGCCGGCCCGACGGCCTCGAGGGCGGCACGCTGCGCGAGCGCGCGGTGTTGCTGCTGTCGGTCGGGCTCGGTCTGTTCATCCTGTACTCGGCCGCCTTCGGCGCGTTCGAGAGCCTGATCCAGCGGGCCAGCTTCGTGGCGATGGTTGCCACGCTGGGCGTGCTGATGCATCCGGCCCTGTCGGGCTCGCGCCTGAGGCCGCTGGGCATCGCGATCGATGCGCTGATGATCGCGATCATGCTGTACGCCTGCGGCAGCGTGATCGTCCGGTTCGAGCAGATCATGGTCGAGCGCCCGTTCGCCGAGTTGCCGGATGTGGTTCTGGCCTTCGCCACACTGGCCGTCATCCTGGAGATCGCGCGGCGGGCGGTCAGCTGGGTGTTCCCGCTGCTGGTGATCGTCATGGTCGCCTACGCGTTGTTCGGTGATGCCATCCCGGGGCGCATGGGTCATCGAGGCTTCGACGTCCGCTACGTCAGCGAGACGATCTTCCTGTCGGATCTGGGACTGTGGGGAATGCTCGTCGGCATCGCCTCGACCACGCTGGCGATCTTCGTGCTGTTCGGGGCCTTCCTGCTGCACACCGGTGCGGGCAAGACCTTCTTCGACATCGCCTCGCGCGCCAGTGGCAACACGCCGGGGGGCGCGGCCAAGATCGCCACCATCGCCTCCGGCTTCTTCGGCATGATCTCCGGCTCGACGGTGGCGAACGTGGCGACGACCGGCAACTTCACGATTCCGCTGATGCGACGGCTGAACTACCCGCGGGCATATGCCGGCGGGGTGGAGGCGGTGGCCTCTACCGGCGGACAGCTGGCGCCGCCGATCATGGGTACGGCCGCCTTCGTGATGGCGGAACTGGTGGGCGTCAGTTACTGGACCATCGCGACCGCTGCTCTGCTGCCGGCACTGCTGTTCTATCTCGGCATCTTCACCACGGTGCATGTGATCGCGGTCAGGAAGGGTCTGGGGGCCAGCGCGCCGGAGGCCACCGACCAGACGAGCGGGCCGGTGTTCGATGCACGCGCCCTGGTACCGATCGTCGCCTCGCTCGGCGGAATCGTGTTCGGTATCCTGAACGGCAACTCGGTCGACACCAGCGCCTTCTACGGGATCGCCGCCATGATCGTGGCGTTCGTGCTGGCTCGTCTGTCAGCAGGAGAAAGTCCGTTGCAGGCGGTTCGGCAGCTGGCGCCGGCCATCGTCACCGGTGGGCGCGGCGTGGTGATCGTCGGTCTGTTGCTGGTGGCGGCCCAGGTGTTCGTTTCGCTGCTGAACCTGACCGGCGTCGGCGTGACGCTGACCGGCATCATCCTGTCGTACGCGGGTGGCAACGTCTGGGCCATCGCGATCGTCATGGCGGTGGTGTGCCTGATTGCCGGCATGGGGTTGCCGACCTCCGCCGCCTACGTGCTGGTGGCCGCGGTGTTCGCGCCGGCGCTGATCCAGGCCGGACTGCCGGCGCTGACGGTGCACCTGTTCGTGCTGTACTACGCCACGCTGTCGGTGATCACGCCGCCGGTGTGCGTCGGCGTCTTCGTGGCCGCCAGCATCGCCGAGGAAAGCTGGCCCAAGGTGGCCGTCCAGGCAGTGCGACTCGGCGCGGTCGCCTATGTGCTGCCGATGCTGTTCCTGCTGTACCCGGGGTTGCTGATGCAGGGCGGAGTCGTGCAGATCGCCGAGGCTCTGTTGATCGGTGTCATCTTCACGCTTTCCCTGGCGTTCCTGCTGGGACGGCGTCCGGCCATCGGCACCTCGAACGTCAGCGCGCTCCTGTGGCTGGTGCCGCTGGTGATCGCATTCTGGCCAGGACATGTCTCGACATTGCTGGCCGTCATCGGGTTCACCGCGCTGATGATGGCATCACGTCCGCGCACGATCGCCGTGCCGGCCTGAGCGACCAGCCGGACCTGTCCGGGCAGCGCGTCGCCACGGCGGAAATCAGAACGATGAATTGACCATCGGGTGGGGGTATGGGAACGACAAGGGGCTCGTGTCCCTGACCCGGGGCACGGTCGTGGCGGGGTATCGCGGCATCGAGCACGCGACGGAGCGGCCGGGAGCACGCCGCGTGGGCCAGGAAGGCGATGCGCACAGGTGAGCAGAAGCGCCAAGCTCGGGCGAATCGCCCCGACCGCCGCGGCGCCTCGCTCGGCGGCTGGAAGCCGGGCATGGGCTCGGGCCGAGGCCGCGCCGCTTGCCGAGAGACTCGTACCCTGAAGGGCATGAATACCCGGAAGGCACGGGTGCGCCGCCGGTGCGCGAGGATCGTCTCGATCACGGCTCGGTCTTCCATACAGGCGAGGATCCGAAGCGTCCCGCCGCAGCTCGCACAGCGTTCGATGTCGATGCCGAAGACGCGTCGCAGGCGCTGCGCCCAGCCGATCGCGCTGCGCCGCTCGGACCGCTCGGGCCGCTCCGGCCGCTCCGGCCGCTCGGGCTCGGTCGGCTCGGTCGGCTCGGTCGGCTTCGCCTGCGCTTGGCCGTTGGCATCGCAGCCCTTGCCGCCGGGGAGCCGCGTCCGGCGGGCGTCACGCGCACCCGGAAAGCATGAAGGCGCGGTATCGGCTGTCGGGGGCGAACACGCCGTGGAAGCGCGTGATGTTCACGCGTGGCTTCGGCACGAGGGCTGCGAGTCGAGCGATGAAGTCCAGCGGCGGAAGGCCGCCCCGCTCGAACACGACGTGAGTGATGCCGTCGCGCCAAGGCGTCTTGAAGTGGTAGCGGACGTTGCCGCACGGGGTGAGCGAGAGACGTTTCTCGGCAAGCGCCGGGCGACTGATGTAGCGGCAGAGGCGCTCGAGCTTGCCGCGCTCGTCAGCGTCGGCGACGGTGCCAGCGTGCAGCGAGAAGCCGCCGGCCAAGCCCGGCGCCCCGTCTTCAGAGACCTCCTCGGTCACTGGCGGCAGCGTCTGCAGCGTGAACGCCTTCTTCCCGCGGCGCGGACCGAGTGCGATGCGATAGGTGATCGAGGCGAGCGCGCAGTTGCTCGAGCGCAGCGGCTTCGATGTCGTCGTCGCCAACGAACCAGGCGTTCTCGCCGTCGCGTTCGATGTTGCCGCGGCGCTGCGTGATCGAAGCGCCGTCAAACAGCGAGATCACGCTCAGCCATTCTCGACGAGGTCTCTCCTGCCTCGTTCCGGGCGTACGCCGAGCCGTGCGATGCCGGGGGTGAGCCTGGACCAGCGCGGAAAGCCGTCCGCATCCGATTCGGCCAAGGCGGCGTCGGCGAACTCGAGAAACGCGTAGGCACGCTGCGCGGCGAGGGTCGTCCACTGGACGTTCGCGTGAGCGAGCCTGTGGCAGCCTTTCGCACAACGCCACCTCCGAGCAGACGGGCAGCAGCGTCACGAGCTCGTCGGTCGCATGCCACCCGACGTTCGATGTCGCGGGCCAGCCCCGCCTTGTTCTCCGGGCCTCGAGACCACACGATCTCGCCATGACGACACTCTCCGTTCTCGATCTCGCCTTCGTCGCCGAGGGGTCGACCCCCGCCGACGCCCTGCACGCCTCGCTCGACGCCGCGCGTCACGCCGAGCGGCTCGGCTACCGGCGGTTCTGGGTGGCCGAGCACCACAACATGGTCGGTGTCGCGAGCGCCGCGACGTCGGTCGTCGTCGGCTACCTCGCAGGCGGCACTGAGCGCATTCGCGTCGGAGCGGGCGGCATCATGCTGCCGAACCACTCGCCGCTGCAGGTCGCCGAGCAGTTCGGAACGCTCGAGTCGCTGTACCCCGGGCGCATCGATCTCGGGCTCGGGCGTGCCCCCGGCACGGACCAGACGACGGCGCGCGCGATGCGCCGCGATCTGGTGGCCGCCGCCGAACGATTTCCCGAAGACGTCGTCGAGCTTCGCGGCCTGTTCGAGGCGGCGCGCACCGACCAGGCGATCCGGGCCGTGCCGGGCGCGGGACTCCACGTGCCGCTCTGGATGCTCGGCTCGAGTCTGTTCGGCGCGCAGCTCGCCGCGCGGCTCGGGCTCCCGTACGCCTTCGCCTCGCACTTCGCGCCCGCCGCGCTCGATCAGGCGCTCGCCGTCTACCGCGAGCGGTTCGTACCCTCGACGCAGCTCGCCTCGCCCTACGCGGTGCCCTGCATCAACGTCATCGTCGCCGAGACCGACGAGGAGGCGCGCCAACTTCACACGACGCTGCAGCAGATGTTCGTCGGCATGATCCGGGGGCGACGGGGGCTGATGCCGCCGCCGATCGACGACATCGAGACGTTCTGGTCGCCGATGGAGAAGCGGCAGGTGTCGGCCATGTTGTCGTGCGCGTTCGTCGGGTCGCCGGGCACGGTGCGTCGGGCGCTCGAGGCATTCGTCGCCCGCACCGGTGCTGACGAGCTGATGGTCGGCACGCCGGTGTTCGACCTTGCGGCACGCCTGCGCTCGATGGAGTGGCTCGCGGAGATCGGTCCGACGCTGGGCGTGGCCCGGGCGAACGCAGCGGATTGCGCGTAGCGGGCTCGCGCTGGCGCACGACGCGGGCCGCCTCCGAGCAGCCGGCCGGGCAATGACGGTGATCCCGATCACAGGAACGGCGGACGCTGGCGAGTCCGATGACGGGATCGTTCGGGCAAGAGGCACCCGCCTGGTGCTCGGCGGGTCGCGTAACCGCGTCGCAGGGACTGACAACGACTACCTGATGTACGGCGCCGACGGAACGGCTACCGAGGTCGACGTCACGAACGTGCTCGACGACGCCCGGGCGGCGGGTTTTGATCCCATGCGGCTTGTGGGCATTACTTTCTCGTGCAGGACCCTGACGAACCCGGGCGCGCCAGCGCCATTCATGGTGAAGGCAGCACCCCCATCTTGTTCCAGGGTCGGGACGACGAGGCCGAGGCTCCGATGGTCGACGAGGGCGATCACTGTCTCGAACAGCTCGACTTCGCGGTCGCGCAAGCCGGGGCGCGCGGCATTCGCTCCGTGCTCCCGTTCGTCGGCAACCGGGAAGCCTTCGACGGCATCGATCAGTACGTCCGCTGGCGCGACCTGGCCGATGACGGCGACCGTGTCTGGTACCACGAGGACTTCTACATCGACGAGGTCATCAGGGGCTGGTACGAGGACTGTATGACGTACCTGCTCAACCGAAAGAACGTGTACACGGACGTTGCCTACAAGGAAGACCCGAACGTCCTCATGTGGGAGCTGTCCAACGAGCGCGCGCTGCCGCGGCACGACGCTACCCTCCTCCCCCGACGCGTGCGAGCCCGGGGATGTCGGCGTCGTGGGACGTCATCTTCTTGCTCACCTTCTCGATGCAACAGTGCGGGCAGGCAATCGCCGAGGAGGCGAACTGTCCGGTGCCATCGACCGCGAGCGGGTAGCGATCGTCGAGCACGGTGGGAGGCTCGGGCGCCTCACCGGCATCGTGATGGACACGGACGAGAACATCGCCCGGGAGCTGCGCCTGCCGACGGAGTGCACCCCCGCGTTCGCGGGCGGTTGCCGGAGTGACGCCGGTCAATCTGTCTGGTTCGAGCGCAGGTGCGGCGCGGCCGGCCGCTCGACCCGATCCCGCTCGAAGCAGCCCCCGTCCGCGACCAGCACGACACGGTCGGCAGAGGCGATCGTCTCGGGTCGGTGAGCGATGATGACGCGGGTCAGTCGCATCCGGGAAATGTTGCGGTTGATGCGCTTCTCCAGCAGGACGTCGAGGTGTGCCGTCGACTCGTCGAGAAACAGGACGCGCGGGTTCTTGTAGAGCGCCCTGGCGAGCAGGACGCGTTGCTTCTGCCCCCCCGAGAGCGTGGTGCCCATGTCGCCGATCAACGAGTGGTAGCCCATCGGCATTCGTTCGATCTCGTGATGGATCGCCGCGATCTTGGCGCAGGCCACGATCTTCTTCTGCTCGGCGCCGGGATCGAAGAAGCTGATGTTGTCGGCGACCGAGCCGGAGAGCAGCTGATCGTCCTGCATCACGCTCGCCACCTGTGCACGGTAGCGGCGCACGCCGAGCTGGCGGATGTCGCGCCCGTCCATGAGAATCTTGCCAGCCGTCGGCTCGAGCAGTCCGAGCATCAACTTCATCAGCGTCGACTTGCCGGAGCCGGAGGGGCCGACGAGGCAGACCGACTGACCGGCGGCGATGTCCAGATCGACGCCGTCGAGCACCGGTGACTCGGTGTCCGAATAGCGAAAGCTCAGATTCTCGAGCCGAATGTCCCCTCGGAACCTGGGCAGCACCGTTCCGTCCGGATCGTCGTCTTCGGTGTCGGTCATGACGATGTCGCCGAGTCGAGTCAGGTGCAGACCGATCATCTTGAGCTCGATGATCTGCTCGATCAGCGAGGTGGCCTTGTCGGTGAACTGCCGCTTGTAGGCCATGAACGCGAAGATCATCCCGACGGACAGCTCGTTGCCGATGACGAGTTGTGCGGCCAGGTAGATGACGATGACGTTCTCGAGCCCGAACAGGATCGAGTTGACGGCGTTGTAGCCGATGCCGAACTTGCCGAGGCGGATGTTGGTGTTGATCACGTCGGCGTAGAGGTTCTGCCAGCTCGACTGGCGCTGGGTCTCCTTGCCGAACAGCTTGATGCTCTGTGCCCCTCTGATGCCCTCGAGGAAATTCGAGTCCTCCTTGGCATTGGCGACGATCGACTCCTCGGTCAGGCGCCGGAACGGGCGGTAGACCGCGAAGCGAAAGAGCGCGTACAGCCCCACCGTCACGGCCACGATCGTCGCGAGCAACGGACTGTAGACGTACATCATCGCCAGCGTGCCGATGAACATGACCCCGTCGACGACCGCCGAGACGATCTCGCCGGTCAGGAGTTCCTTGATCTTGTCCATCGAACCGAAACGGGAAACGATGTCGCCTACGTGGCGCTTCTCGAAGTAGGACAACGGCAGGCGGATCAGGTGGCGGAAGAGGTTGTTCGCCATCTGGATGTTCAGTTGCGCGCCCATGTTGACGATGATCAGCGAGCGCAGAACGGTGACGCCGGCATCGATCAGCATCAGCAGTGCGAAGCCGACCGCCAGCACCTTCAACAGCCCGAGATCGCGGCTGACGACGACCTCGTCGATGACGAGCTGCATGAAGAAAGGGGAAGCGAGGGCGAACAGCTGCAGCATCATCGACAGCGCGATGATCTGCACTAGAATGCGCTTGAGCCCCTGCATGCGCTGCCAGAAGTCCGACAACCGGGCGCGCCGCTCCTCCTTCTTCCTCTCGAAGCCCGGTGCCGGTACGAACTCGAGGGCGACGCCGGTGAAGTGTCGTGACGCCTCCTCGCGCGGGAGCGTGCGCTGGCCGCGGGCCGGGTCGTGGATGGTGATCGATCGCGCAGTGACCTTCTTCAGCACCACGAAGTGATCGAGGTCCCAGTGCAGCACGGCCGGGCAGCGCAGGTTCCCCAGCTCGTCGAGCTCCAGACGCACGGCACGCGTGGCCAGATGCAGGCGGTCGGCAAGCTGCATCAGTCCGTGCAGGTCGATCCCCTTGAGCGAGACCGGGTAGCGGGCACGCAGGGTGTCCAGATCGACGCGGTGGCCGTGATGGCTCGCGATCATCGCCAGGCAGGCCAGCCCGCACTCCGCCGACTCGGTCTGCAGGATGACCGGCATGCGGTTCGTGCCGAACAGCCTCAGCAGACGCTGCGGGGCGTGAGTTCGAGCATCGCCGTCGCGTTCGGTCGCGGCCACCTAGAGCGCACCTCTGAGGCTGTAAATCGGGGCGAGCAGCCACTCGCCCAGCGAGCGCCCCTCGAGCAGGATGCTGGCCTCGAGGAGCATGCCGGCCCGCAGGTCGAACTCCCGCCCGTAGGCGCTGACCGTCTGGCGATCGAGGCGGACCGACACACGATAGACCGGCTCGTCCACCGGCACGGGCACGTCGAGCTCCGCCGGCAACAGCACCGTCTCGGCCACCTTGTCGACCGTGCCCTCGTAGAGACCGAACTGCTGGTAGGGAAAGGCGCCGTAGCGGAGCAGTACCGACTGCCCCGACTCGATGAAACCGATCGCCCGCGTCGGCACGAACAGGTCAGCCCGGAAGCGGGTATCGTCGGGCAGGATGGTCAGGAGCGGGCGTTCCTCTCGCACACGCTGACCAGCTGTGACCTGTAGCGCCGTGACCCTTCCGGCCGAGGGGGCCCGCAGCGTGTAGGACCGGCGTCCACCGGTCTCGAGTATTCGCTGATCGATCGTCGAGAGCTGCTGGTCGATCTCGGCCAGATCGAGAGAGGACCGCAGCGGAAGCTGTTCGATCAGCTTGCCGGCGTCGAGGAGCTCGCCGCGCTTCTCGGCAAGTCTCCGGCTGGCCTCCAGAAGATCGAGTTCTATGTTCGCGCGTCCATCGCGGGCAATGATCAGGTCGGCCTCGGAAACGAATCCCCCGGCACCGAGTTCGGCCAGCCTCGCAACCTGGCGGTCGGACGCGTCGAATCTGCCGGCCTGGATGTCGACCAGCCTTTCCAGCTCGTCGATTTCCAGCGCGAGCCGCGAGAACCGCTCGCGCAGACGGCCTTGCTCGAGCGAATCCAGCTCGCTCCGTTCCACGCGTCGCGCCTTCAACGCTTCGCGCGCCGCGGCGAGCTTCTCGACGATCAGGGCGTCGACATCCTCGGGCGCCGCGCCGGAGCGGCCGGTCGACACGGTGAAAAGCAATGCCCCTGCCTCGATCCGCTCGCCCTCCTCGACATGGAGCGTATCGAGCAGTCCGGACTGCGGCGCGAAGACCTTGATCAGACCCTTGTCGGGTCGAACGAAACCGGCGACGTTCTCCCGCCGGGAGTAGGTCCCGAGCACGAGCATGAGAACGATGAGCAGGACGGCGACTCCCGCGAAGCCGCTCCACAGCCAGAACGAGGGGGGCTGGGTAAGCACGACATCGCCCAATAACCGTTCCCTTCGGTTGTCGAGCGCTTCTCGTCTGAACAGTTCGGATACCACTTCCCAGACACCACTTCCATGTAGTCGCTCGGCCCCGCGCCCTCCATCGGAATCAACCGACGTACATCTCCTGCGGGGCGCACATCGCTTCCAGCGATGCGTCACGATGCAACGCGAAACAGGAATCGTTCGGCAAATGACGTACCCGATCGATCGCGGGCACGGTCCTCATCCAGACGCGGGTCCCGACGCCATGCTCGGCGCCCGAGACCCGCTCCTTTCGCTTCGATCACTCAGCACCGACGGGATCGCCGGCCTGGCGTTCGGGCACGAGCGCGCCCTTCATCGTGTCAGACGAGGTATCCGCCAGTGAGAGTAGAACGCCCCGTCGACAGCTCTTTCAGCGTCCGAAGAAGCCGAAGAAGTTACCGAGCGACAGCGAGCTCGACAGGCTACCGGTTCCGGTCTGGTTGCTGGTACGGGTAACACCGTCGAACGAGACGGAGTTGCTGGTGCTGACGTTGTCGCCAGTGGCCGAGGAGAAGGAGAAAGCGCCCCCGTTCGAGGAGCTGCCGCCGCCACCGCCGCCACTGCCACTGCCATCGGTGCTGCTTCCGGAACCACTTCCCGAGCCGAAGGAAACGCCGCCTGCAGCCTGGTTCAGCTCTTTGTTCGTCAGTTCGCGCATTACTGGATTCCTTGATGAAATTCGTGGTGTGCGACATCCTGGTCGCGGTGTCGGACATGCTCGCCCGATTCGAATGCGACAAGCTGTCCTCGCGTCGAGACCGATGCATACTCGACTCGTCGCGCTCGGGTCATTCAGCCTGACCCGGACGCGGAGAACTCTCATCGCAGACGCCAATATATTGGCTGGACTCAGGTTTTGCAATGGCTCCAACGGCCCACGGCGCCAGAAGAGCCGGGTCCCCGTACCGCAGTGGTTCCGCGGGATGTACCAGTTGACGCAATCGAAGAGCGGCGTCAGTCCGCTCGAGCTCTCCCGGCGGCTCGGGGTCCAGTACGACACCGCCTGGAAGCTCGAGCACAAGCTCATGCAGGTGATGAAGGAGCGCGACAGCCGCCTCCAGCTGACCGAGCGGGTCGAGCTCGACGATGCCTACCTCGGCGGAGAGCGGGCGAAGGTGCCGGGAAAGGCCGGGCGCGGAGCGCCCGGCAAGACGCCGTTCGTCGCCGCGGTGGAGACTGAACACGATGCCAGCCAGCCCAGGCGGATCGTCCTCCAGGTCGTCGACGGCTTCACCGGTGCCGAGATCGCCGACTTCGCCAAGCGCAAGCTCGCCCCGTCCGCCGACGTCATCAGCGACGGACGCTCCCGCTTCCCCTTCGGGACCGAGGCCGGCTGTAGCCACGGCGTGCGCCTCTCGCGTGGCGCCCCGACGCGAGTCGGTCGAGGCGCCGACGTTCAAATGGGTGAACACGACGCACGGCAACATCGCGTCCGCGCTGACCGGAACGTACCGCCACCTCTCCGGCAGGCACGCCCCGCGCTACCTCGCCGAGTTCCAGTACCGCCACAACCGCCGGATCGATATCGCGGCCATGCTGCCGCGACTCGCCTACGTCTCGCTGCGCACGCCGCCCATGCCGTACGGGTTGCTCGAGCGACCTGAGTCTAATGCGTAAGCAAGAGGCCCCATGTGATGTCCGGGCCATCTCGAGCGTGGACTTCCATGCGCGCGAGCCCCGACTGGCAGCTGACGAGTGAGGGGCGTGGTGTCGGGTCGATGATTTCACCGGCGCCCGAGACTATCGTCAGGATCGAGAGAGACGGGGTATACCCGGTTCGGCGGTCCCTCTGTTCGATCGTCCCTTGGTCGAACGCGTCTACGGCCTTCGACCTTGGTTCGAGAAGAACAGTGAAAGACCGAGATCACCGGTCGACGATGCCGGAAAAGACAAGGCCCGACGCGGTAAGCGCCGGGCCTTGCTGACTACCCCTTGACTACCATCCGAATGCCGCCACACAGCGAGGCGGTCGATCGTTCGTGGTACCGCTGGTTGACCGCCGTGATACGCGATGCGATACCGCTGGAACAACCTCTGGCAGTCGTACCTGATGCCTACTGCGTCCAGCTCTTGAGCAGCTCGTCGTAGCTGATCGTCTCGGGTTCGGGCTTCTCGTTCTCGAGCTTCGGCTTCGGCGCACCCGGCTCGGCGAACCACTCTTCAGGGTCGCGTTCCTCGTTCAGGACCGGACCGATATCGCCCTGGACGCCGGCACGTTCGAGTCGCGACAGAACCTTCTCCTGTGCTTCACAGAGGGCATCCATGGCTTCCTGAGCGGTCTTCTCACCTGAGGATGCATCACCGATGTTCTGCCACCAGAGCTGAGCGAGCTTCGGATAGTCAGGCACGTTGGTTCCGGTCGGCGACCATTGCAGGCGAGCCGGCGAGCGGTAGAACTCGATCAGCCCGCCGAGCTTCGGTGCACGCTCGGTGAAGCTCTCGTCCTGAATGGTGCTTTCACGAATGAAGGTCAGGCCGGTGTGCGCCTTCTTCAGATCGACCGTCTTCGAGACGACGAACTGGGCATACAGCCAGGCGGCCTTGGCGCGATCCGTCGGGGTGGACTTGAGGATCGTCCAGGAACCGGCGTCTTGATAGCCGAGCTTCTGGCCCTCTTCCCAATACGCACCGTGCGGGCTGGGGGCCATGCGCCATTTCGGTGTGCCATCTTCGTTGATCACCGCCGTGTCCGGCGCGACCATGCCCGCGGTGAAGGCGGTATACCAGAACATCTGCTGAGCGATCTTGCCCTGCACCGGCACGCCTGCCGCTTCACCGAAGTTCATGCCCTGCGCTTCAGCCGGTGCATAGGCCTTCAGCCATTCGATGTACTTGTTGATCGAGTAGACGGCTGCGGGGCCGTTGGTGTCGCCACCACGAGCCACACAGGAACCGACCGGCTGGCTGTTCTCGTTGACGCGAATACCCCATTCGTCGACGGGCAGGCCGTTCGGCTCACCGATGTCGCCACTGCCGGCCATCGACAGCCAGGCGTCGGTGAAGCGCCAGCCGAGTGAGGGGTCTTTCTTGCCGTAGTCCATGTGACCGTAGACCTTCTCGCCATCGATCTCTCGACCGGTGAAGAATTCCGCGATGTCGTGGTAGGCCGACCAGTTGACCGGTACGCCCAGCTCATAGCCATAGGCTTCCTGGAAGTCCGCCTTGATCGTCTCGTCGTTGAACCAGTCATAGCGGAACCAGTAGAGGTTGGCGAACTGCTGGTCGGGGAGCTGATACAGCTGACCGTCGGGCCCGGTGGTGAACTTGAGGCCGATGAAATCCTCGATGTCAAGGGTCGGCAAGGTCACGTCCGCGCCTTCGCCCGCCATCCATTCAGTCAGGTTGCGCGCCTGCTGGTAGCGCCAGTGCGTGCCGATCAGGTCGGAGTCGTTGATATAGGCGTCGTAGATGTTCTCGCCCGACTGCATCTGCGTCTGCAGCTTCTCGACGACATCGCCTTCACCGATCAGATCGTGGGTGATCTGGATGCCGGTGATGGCCGTGAAGGCCGGGGCCAACACCTTGGACTCATAGGTATGCGTATCGATGGTCTCCGAGACCACCTTGATTTCCATGCCGTCGAACGGCTTGGCCGCATCGATGAACCACTGCATTTCGGCCTTCTGCTCGTCCTCGCTGAGCACCGACAGGCCGCCGATCTCGTCGGCGAGAAAACTTTCAGCCGCTGCCATGTCGGCTTGCGCCAGGGGCACACTCCCCACGGTCAGGCCGATCGAGACCGCGATCGCGGTCCGGGCGAACTGGATCCTTTTCATTCTCTTTCCTCCTTGGGAATTTTCAGGGACGGTCGTGCGACGCTGCCGAAAGCAAGCCGCTCGATCCGGTACTACACGAAACTGAACACCAGAACGGCGTACACGACGGAAACGCCGAGTGCCATCCAGAGATTGGCGCCGACGAACAGAAGCCACGCTAGATGAATGAAGGCACTGCCGAGCAGTGACAGGAATAGACGATCGCCCCGCGTGGTCTCGAAGCGAAGTATGCCGATGCGCGGCCCGCCGCCCGGTCGCAAGGCTTCCCAGACGCACATCGTCACCAGCAGCAGGAAAATCACACCGAAGAATATGGCGGTGGGCATTGTCCAAGCCATCCAGGACAGGTTCACGCGCGGCTCCCGGGTTCGACGACGAGGGTCTCGACCAAGCTTGTATTATCAGACGCGCCCAAGTGCAAACCCCTTGGCGATATAGTTCCGCACGAAGTAGATGACGAGGGCGCCGGGAATGATCGTGAGCACGCCGGCGGCGGCAAGTACACCCCAGTCGAGACCGGTGGCTGAACTGGTTCGCGTCATGATCGCGCTGATCGGTTTCGCGTCGGTGACCGTCAGGGTTCGGGCGATGAGGAGTTCCACCCAGGAGAACATGAAACAGAAGAATGCGGCCACGCCAATGCCCGAGGCAATCAGCGGGGTGAAGATCTTCACGAAGAACTTCGGGAAGGAGTAGCCGTCGATGAACGCCGTCTCGTCGATCTCCCGGGGTACGCCCGACATGAAGCCTTCGAGTATCCAGACCGCGAGGGGCACATTGAAAAGGCAGTGGGCGAGTGCCACGGCGATGTGCGTGTCGATCAGGCCGAAGGCCGAGTAAAGCTGGAAGAACGGCAGGGCAAATACCGCTGGCGGCGCCATCCGGTTGGTCAGCAGCCAGAAGAACATGTGCTTGTCGCCGAGAAAGCGGTAGCGGCTGAAGGCATAGGCGGCAGGCAAGGCGACGGCCAGCGAGATGACCGTGTTCAGGGCCACGTAGATCATCGAGTCGATGTAACCGCCATACCAGGTCGGGTCACTGAAGATGACCTGGTAGTTGCGCAAGGTCGGATTGTTCGGGAACAGCGTGAAGGTCGAGACGATTTCCGAATTGCGTTTGAAGCTCATGTTGACGAGCCAGTAGATCGGCAGCATCAGGAACACGATGTAGACCGCCGGAACGAGCGACTTGAGGCGCGACGGAGCGGCCGGCCTGGCGCCGGTCGGCAGGTCCTGAACCCGGGATGAGTCACCCAGGTTGGCCACGGACGGATCGGCAGCGGACGGATCGGCGACGACGGGCGGGGTAGCAGTACTCATCACTCAGCGCCCTCGCGACGGTCGGGAGCATCTATCCCGAAGTTGGTCATCACCGTGTAGAACACCCAGGAAAGCAGGAGGATGATCAGGAAGTAGATCAGCGACATGGCCGCGGCCGGTCCGAGATCGAACTGACCGATTGCCATCTTCACAAGGTCGATCGACAGGAATGTGGTCGTGCTGCCCGGGCCACCGCCGGTCAAGACGAACGGCTCGGTGTAGATCATGAAGCTGTCCATGAAGCGGAGCAACACGGCGATGAGCAAGACGCGCTGCATCTTCGGCAGCTGGATGTAGCGGAAGACCTTCCACTTCGACGCTCCATCGATACGGGCGGCCTGATAGTAGGCCTCGGGGATCGCTACCAGACCCGAGTAGCAGAGCAGCACCACGAGACTGGTCCAGTGCCAGACATCCATGAGAATGACGATGATCCAGGACTGGATCCACGACTGGCCGTAGTTGAAGTCGATGCCGATGACCGACAGACTCTTGCCGAACAGGCCGATGTCGGAACGACCGAACACCTGCCAGATGGTGCCGACCACGTTCCAGGGAATGAGCAGCGGCAAGGCCATCAGCACGAGGCAGACGGATACCCATACGCCCTTGCGCGGCATGCAGAGTGCAATGGCGATGCCGAGTGGAATCTCGATGATCAGGATGATGGCGGAGAAGGTGAGATTCCGGACGAGCGATTCACGGAAGCGATCGGAGGAGAGCACGTCGGAGAACCACTCGGTTCCCGCCCAGAAGAATTCGTTGTTGCCGAAGGTGTCCTGGACCGAGTAGTTGACCACGGTCATCAGCGGGATGATCGCGCTGATGGCAACCAGCACGAAGACCGGCAGCACGAAGAGCCACGCCTTGTTATCGAACGGCTTGTCCATGTTCAGGCTTGCCCCTTCACGAGATGCGAGTCCTTGTAGACATTGATGCGCGAGGGGTCGAACACGGCGGCGGCACTCTCTGGAATGATGTCGTCTTCGCCGATCAGCGCGTCGACCTTGTGGCCGTCGACTTCGCCGCGAACGATGCGAAAGCGACCGATGTCCTCGACGGCCTGTACCTCGAGCGGCATGCCGTCGACACCTGCCTCGCGACGATCGACGATGGACACGAATTCCGGCCGGATACCGATCTCGACGCCTTGTGTCTCCGGCTCGTACTGACGTTGCAGACGCAACTCCTTGCCGGCGACCGACACACTGTGCCGCGCGACCTGTCCCGGGAATATATTCATTCCGGGGGACCCGATGAAGTAGCCGACGAAGGTGTGTGCGGGCTCGTCGAAGAGCTCCTCCGGCGTGCCTATCTGCACCACCTGGCCTTCGTACATGACGACGACCTTGTCGGCGAAGGTCAGCGCCTCGGTCTGATCGTGTGTAACGTAGATCATGGTGTGCTCGAACTGCTCGTGCAGCTCCTTGAGCTTGGTGCGCAACTGCCACTTCATGTGCGGATCGATGACGGTCAGCGGCTCATCGAACAGGATGGCGTTGACGTCGTAGCGAACGAGACCGCGGCCGAGCGAGATCTTCTGCTTCTCGTCGGCGGTCAGATTGCTTGCGCGGCGCCGAGACTTGCCGGTCAGGTCGAGGGTCTCGAGCATCTCGTCGACACGCTTGGTGATCTCGTGCTTGTCGACGCCGCGGTTCCTGAGTGGAAACGCGAGGTTCTCGGCGACGGTCATGGTGTCGTAGATGACCGGGAACTGGAACACCTGCGCGATGTTCCGCTCCTCGGGCGTGAGGGTCGTCACCTCACGATCGTTGAAGAGTACGCGGCCTTTCGACGGTGTGAGCAGTCCCGAAATGATGTTCAGGAGCGTTGTCTTGCCGCAGCCGGATGGGCCGAGCAGGGCATAGGCACCGCCGTCCTCCCACACATAGTCGATCTGTCTGAGTGCGAAATCGGTCGGTCGGGTCGGATTCGGCAGGTAGGAATGCGCGAGCTGGTCGAGCGCGATGTAGGCCATGGCGTCAGGCAGCTCTTGCGTGGGTGACAGGGGATTGCACCAGATCGCCGTTCGCATCGAACAGGTAGAAGCGCGAGGGGTCGAGATGCACCGTCAGCGTGTCGCCCTTGTGCACCCGTTGAACGCCGTGCGTGAGGACGACCCAGCTGTCGTTGGCGGTCGATACGTGGATGAAAGTTTCTGACCCGGTGATCTCGGTGCTGTCGATATGCACTGGCAAGGAGGCCACGTGAGAGGGGGTTTCCATCAGTGACAGGTGATGAGGGCGAATGGCGACGCTGTATTCACCATCGGCAAGCGATTCGCGCGGACTGCCGATGGCGTGCCCATCCATCTGCAACTGACCGCCCTGAAGGCGCACGGTTGCAGTATTCAGTGGCGGGTCAGCAAAGGTCTGCGCGGTCAAGAGATCGTTGGGTCGATTGTAGACATCGATGGTGTCGCCGAACTGGGTGACGCGACCTTCCGCCATGGTTGCGGTGCTTCCACCGAGCAACAGCGCCTCCTGCGGCTCGGTCGTGGCGTAGACCAGGATGGCGCCGGTGCGGGCGAACAGTCGGGGCAGCTCGTCGCGCAGTTCCTCACGTAGCTTGTAATCGAGGTTGGCGAGCGGTTCGTCGAGCAACACGAGCTCCGCATCCTTGACCAGGGCGCGGGCGAGTGCGGTGCGCTGTTGCTGGCCACCGGAGAGATTCAGGGGGGTGCGATCGAGAAACTCACCGAGCTTCAGAAGGTCGGCCGCCTCGCGAACGCGACGGTCGATGGTCTTCTTGTCGTGGTTGGCCATGCGCATCGGCGATGCGATGTTCTCGTACACGGTGAACGAGGGGTAGTTGATGAATTGCTGGTACACCATCGCGACACTGCGATTGCGAACGGAGCGACCAAGCACGCTCTCGCCCTTCATGCGGATGTCGCCCCCGGTAGGCTTGTCGAGGCCCGCCATCAGGCGCATCAGCGAGGTCTTCCCGGAAAGGGTCGGGCCGAGCAACACATTCAGCGAAGCCGACTCGAGTGTCAGCGAGACATTCGAGATGTGCGTCTGGGCACCGACCTGCTTGACGACATCGACGAGTTCGAGCAATTAAGCGACCCCTGTTGAGCGTGCCTTCGACGGGTGGCTGCTGCGGCTCGACGAAGGGACTTGAGGGCCCATATCTGCCTGGCAGTCACAGCACTGTTTCCTTTCCTATGGAACCTAAACGCTCGCGTAACGAATGTCAATCGAAGGTCTCGAATCGGGCGCCGTGGCCTGCGCACCACCGCGGTGCCACTCGACTCGTCCTCAGTGCGTCTCGATGATGCGAACCTCGTGCGTGTCGAGCAGGGCGCGGAAATCCTCGTTCGGCAAGCGATCGGTGACGAAGGTGTGGATTTGCTCGACATGGCCGATACGCACCGGCGCACCGCGCTTGTGCTTGCTCGAGTCGGCTGCGAGTATCACGTGGTGTGCGTTCGAGAGAATCGCCTGTGCGACCTTGACCTCGTGGACATCGAAGTCGAGCAGGGCGCCGTCGGGATCGATTGCCGATGCGCCGATCACCGCGAAATCCACCTTGAACTGTTTGATGAACTCGATCGTGGACTCGCCGACGATGCCGCCGTCCGACGAGCGCACGGTACCGGACGCAATGATGATTTTCGCTTCGGTGAGTGGGCGCATCAGCGACGCGACATTGATGTTGTTGGTCATGACCATCATCTGCTTGTGCTGTGCAAGTGCTTGCGCTACCGCCTCATTGGTCGTGCCGATGTTGATGAAAAGCGAGGCGTTGTCGGGTATCAGATCGGCGACTGCCTTGCCGATCGCAAGCTTCTGTTCGGCTGCCAGCACGCGCCTCGCCTCGTAACTCATGTTCTGCACGCCGAGCGCCAGTCGTGCGCCGCCGTGCGTGCGACTCAGCAGACGCTGATCGCAGAGCGTATTGAGATCCTTGCGAATGGTCTGCGGCGTGACGGAGAAACGTTCGACCAGATTGTCGACCGAGACATAGCCGGTCTGTCGGATCAGTTCGAGGATCGCTTGGAGACGCTCGGTAACCATGAAAGCGCTTTCGTTTTTCCCGAAACGACTATAAACGAAAGCAAAATCGAATGTCGTGGAAATCAGCCCGTCCGCTGGCCCGCCCGACGGGTCTCGGGGGAGAGCCTATCCGCTGTCGAGCGCCAGGCGGGCCTTGCAGTTTGCCACCTCGCGATCGCGGCGATCGCTGTCCCAGCCGAGGATCGCCGCGGCGATCGCACCGATTTCGTTCACGACTGCGTCGCCGGCGCGCCCTTCGAGTGCGAGAGTGGTGCGACGGAAGACAAGGTCCTCGAGTCGCGCCACCGCTTCATGCCGGCACAGATAGCGGATCTCACCGGTCAGAAACGCAGGTGCCGACGACAAGGGCGTGGCGCCACCCTTCGCTGAAACCGCTTCGACGACGGCGAGATTGCATCCGTGACGCTGGAGCAGGTTCGCGATGATGTCAGGCGACAGTTCGTGGGTGGCGGACAACTGCGCGGTGATCGACGACAGATCGCCGTCACGTGGAAACCCGCGGCCTCCACCGATGGCGAGATCGTGGGTGTGGCGGGTACGCGTTCGCCTGAGTCGGTCCAGGGCAAGATCGGCAGCAACCTCACCGAAAGCGCGGAACGTCGTCCACTTGCCACCGATCAGGGAAGCTATCGCGAACGGTCGTTCGTCGTTCGGTTCTTCAACCTCGATGGAGTGATCACGACTCACCGAACCGATGCCGACATCGCCTGCATAGGGCAGCGGCCGCACACCACTGTAGCGATAGACGATGTGCGCAGGCGTGATCGACACGCCGGGCAGAAGCTTGGCGAGCACGTCGAAGAGATAGTCGACCTCCTCGGGCTCGCAGCGTGCGTCGTCCGGATCGTCGATGCGAATATCGGTGGTGCCGACGAGAACCCGGTCACCGATGGGGTAGGCCAGGCAAAGGCGGTTGTCACCGGTCTCGAAATACAGCATGTGCCCGTTCAGGCCGGCATGCAGTTCCGGATGATCGAGAATCAGGTGCGAACCTTTCGACCCACCGATGTAGCGCTGATCGATGCCGAACAGGCGATTGACCTTGTCGATCCAAGGGCCTGCGGCATTGATGACCAGCCGGGGTGTGACACGGATCTCGCGCTTGCCCTGACCCGGGTGTGGCCGGTAGTGCCGACGGCGCTCCTGTCGGGACCTGTCTCGAGACGTTCCACCTGCCGTGCTTTCGCACTGAAATTCTGCACCCGGATCGATCTCATCGCGAATGACGACCTGCTCCCCCTCGCGTCCGATGACGCGGGCGTAGTTCAGGGCAACGCCGGTCGAATGCGAATCCCTTTCGGCATCGATCACCAGTTCGAGGCAGAGACGCTCCGGTTGCGTGATCAAGGCGTCGTAGTAGGTCGCGCTCGCGATCACCGAGGGGTCGAGCAGAGGAAAAAGGTCGTGGGTCTGCGTCCGCCCGCGAACGGTGTGGACCGGCATGGCTCGCTGCTTGCGCCCCAGCCAGTCGTAGATCATCAGGCCGAGCTTGACGATCACAGTGCCACGCTTGCGGAATTGTCCGTGCGGCAGGTGCAGAAACCTGAACGCCGAGGAAAACAGGCCGCCGAACCAGGAGTCGAAGGGTACGGTGCAGGGCAGCGGTTTCACCAGATGCGGTGCGTTGAGCAAGAGACGATTGCGCTCGTGAGTGGACTCGGCGACGAGGCGGAATTCACCGTTCTCGAGGTACTTGAGGCCACCGTGAATCAGCCGGGACGGAGCTGCGCTTGCGCCCGCGCAGTAGTCCCCCGAGTCGACCAGCAACACCGACACCCCGTTCAGCGTCAGCTCGCGGAAGGTGCTGGCGCCGTTGATTCCGGCGCCGACGATGAGAACGTCGATACTGCTCTGATCGAGCGCGTCGAATCGCGCTGCACGGTCGTTCATGCTCATCGCGTTTTCATGCCCTGCATCATGGCTTGTCTCGAGAGCTGCCTCGAGAGCTGCCTCGTGAACTGCCTCGTGAACTGCCTCGTGAACTGCCTCGTGAACTGCATTGGATCACCTGGTCTCGTTGGTTCGACGCCATGCCGTATCGCAAGAACTTGAACGTGCTGCCGGTTTTCCCTAAGGTCGGGTGATCGAATGCAAAGGAGCCGTCATGTCGTCGTATCTGCTCGGTATAGACAGTGGTGGGACGATGACGAAAGCGGCATTGTTCACCACCGAAGGACGTGAAGTCGCCGCCGAGTATCGGCCCGTGCCCATGCTTTTCCCGGACGAGGGGTTCACGGAGCGTGGTCCACTCGCCATGTGGGCCGCAACGTGCGAATCGATTGCCTCGGTCATCGGCACCGCTGCTATAGACCCAGGTGACATTCGCGCGGTATGCGCGACAGGATATGGTAGCGGCCTCTATTGCATCGACGCGGCCGGTGAGCCTACCTGCGACGGCGTTGTCTCGACCGACACTCGAGCACAGGATGTGATGCTGGACTGGCGCTCGCGTGGGCTCGATGAGTTGGCGCGGCAAACGCTCTCCCAGGACTTCTGGGCGGCGCAAAGTCTGACCCTGCTCGGTTGGCTGCAACGACACCGGCCCGAGACCATGCAGCGCACCAGCACGATTCTCGAGTGCAAGGACTACATCCGATTCCGGTTGACCGGAGAATGCTCGACCGATGTTACCGACGCGGCGGTGGGTGGCCTGCTCGATCTCGGATCCGGCGACTATGCAACGGCTCTCATGTCGGCGCTCGAGCTCGATGACTGGATCGACAAACTGCCGCCTTTGACCAGCCCGGAAGCAAAGGCTGGCGAAGTGACGGCGGCGGCGGCCGGCGCGACAGGACTCCGCACGGGCACGCCGGTCGTCTGTGGTGCGGTGGATATCGTCTGTTCGGCCATCGCGTCGGGCGTCGTCGACGCATCCCGGCTTTCGGTCGTGGCCGGTACCTGGAGCATCAACAACGCCATCAGGACGGGTCGGCCGCAAACCGACCCGGTGCCCTTTCTGCAGATGCCCTACTTGACCCCTGGCACCTTCCTCGCCTGTGAGGCGAGTGCAACCTCTGCCAGTAATCTCGAGTGGTGCTGCAATCAGGTCTTCGATGCCGAGGGACTGCTCGGTGACGCAATGGGTGAGAGCATCTACGACCGTTGCGGGAACATGGTCGCGTCGCGACACGGATGCCCCTCGGACCTGATGTTCCTCCCTTATCTGTATGGCGGGCCGAACAACGAGCCGGCCGGTTTCGTCGGCATGCAGGCTCGGCACGAGCGCGCCGATCTTGTCTATGCCGTCTACGAGGGCATCGTCTTTGCGCACAAGCGACATGTCGATCAGTTGCTGGCTGCTGGCGACCGGCCGGTCGAATCGTTGCGGCTTGCCGGTGGCGCCGCGCGCAGTGACATCTGGGCGCAGTTGTTCGCCGATGGGTTGGGGCTGACCGTCGAAGTCGCCGATAGTACCGAGTTCGGGGCGCTGGGTGCCTGCATCTGCGCGTCGGTGGGTGTTGGCTGCCATGCGGACTACCACCAGGCCGTTGATCGAATGGTTCGTGTCGACAAGCGATTCACTCCTGACGCTGCGCTCGCGGACCGCTCGGCCGAACGCTATGCCCGATTTTGTCGTACCGGCGCGGCGCTGGCTGCCGTGCGGTAACCCGCCCGGGCAATGATCGTTGCAAAGCGTCGACACCGGTTCAGTTCGTGTCTCGAGCGGTACGATCGACGGGCTCGCAAGTCGGATTCGCAAGTCGGGTTCGTATGTCAGGCGATCAGATGTCTGGCGAGACCTTCCAGTCACGCAGCTTGTACACCGTGCCGGGACGCGGACGCGGGGTATCGCTCCCTTCGCGGAGTCGACGCTTGAACGAGTGGATGGGGGTGGCGAGATCGTCGATGCGCACTTCGACTACCGACGGCCCCGGATGGGCGAAGGCTTCGTCGAGGGCTGCGGCGATATCGGCAGGCTTCTCGACGTAGATGCCCTTGAGTCCGAGAGCGGCGCCCGCGGCGGCATAGCCTGGTTGCACGTTGGCATCGTCGAGCACGGCAGACTGCACGTTCTTGAAGAAGATGTCCTGCCAGAGCTGTATCCAGCCGAGGCGGCCGTTGTTGATGACCACGTTGACGACGCGCTGGTTGTTCTGCGCCATGGTGGTCAATTCACCGATGGTGTAGGAGAAGGCACCGTCTCCAGCGACTGTGACCACGCGAGCATTGGGGCGCACGGTGGCGACGCCGATCGCGCCCGGCACCGAGTAGCCGAGCCCGCCCTGCCCGCGCGCGTAGACGAACTGACGCCCGGGTTTTGTCGCGGGAATGTAGCCTGCGATCCAGCCGGCCGCGAAGGAGGCATCGGAGACGACGATGTCCTCGTCGCCGAGCCGCTTCCGAATCTCGTCCATGACGCGAGGCGGAGAGATGGGCACGGCCTCTGACGCGATCTCGATTGCCTTGGCGGCTTCACCCTCGGCCTTGATCTCGGCGATGCGAGCGTCCCACTCGGGGCGTGAGCCCGCCATGCTGTCGCCGAGCACGACATCGATGGCCTCGATGGTCTCGCGGACGTCACCGAGCAATGCAACTGTGGGCCGGAACGTGCGACCGTGTTCCTCGGGATCGACATCGATGGTGATGGTGGCCTGTTCGTGCGTGGGCAACGTCCAGTTCATTCCCGTGTTCTGGCTGACCTTCGAGCCGCACCAGATGATCAGATCGGCTTCCTTGATCAGTTCGATGGCGGCCCATGAGCCGAGCGGATTCAGCACCCCGGCCGCATAGTCGCGTGTTTCGGGGATCGAACCCTTGCCAGAAAGGCTCGACACCGCGAGACCGCCGAGACGATCGGCGAAGGCGGTGACCGATTCAGCGGCCTGCGCACCGTGAACACCCCCGCCGCAGACGATGGCAGGCCGCTTGGCACGGCGGATCAGTGCCGCGGCGGCTTCGATATCCGGACGCGGCGGCAGGCAGCGCAGATAGGGGACCTGGATGGCGCGGTCGTCGATCAGGATCGGTTGCGCGTTCTCGTCCCAGTCGGCGTCGAAGATGTCGTGCGGGATGATCAGCGCGACCGGGCCGGGCCGCGGCGACGTCGCCACGCGGAAGGCGGTACGGACAAGCTCGGGCAAGGCGGCGACCGAAGGCACCATCCAGGCCTCTTTCGAGCAACTCTTGAAGAAAGACAGCTGATCGAATCCTTGCGAGGCAATACCCTTGTCTTTCAGAGGCAACCAGTCGCGCGGCATTTCGCCGACGATGCCGATCAGCGGGATCGAGGCATTCAACGCTTCGAGGAATCCAGCCGGAAGCAGATTGGCGCCCGGTCCGACGGTCACATCGCAAACACCCGGTTTTCCCGTGATGCGCGCGTAGGCGTCGGCGGCGTAAGCGGCATTACGCTCGTCGCGCATCAGTACATGACGGATGCGATTACCGCGGCGGGATATCCCGTCGTGCAGCGCCGTGGTCTGACCGCCCGGCATGCCGAATACCGCCTCGACTTCGTACTGGGCGAGCATTTCTGCTACCAGGTCGCCAATGTGTGCCATAGCGGTGTCCGCGTGAGAACATGTGTCGGATGACCATTGTCACGATCGGCCGACAATTGTCAATGGCAAATGCCAACGAGTGTTGAATAATGACAGCAGGCAGTGCGAGGAAGACCACGCGAGAATTTCGGCAACGGACTCCGCCGGCGTCCCAGCTCGCCGCCGATCCGGTGTTCTGGGCGGCGTGGCTGTACCATGAGCGCGGCCTGAAACAGGATGAGGTTGCCGCCGTGCTGGGCTGCTCGCGGGCGTCCGTGTTCAACCTGCTGCAGCGCGCGCGCGACGAGCGTATCGTCACCGTCTCGCTCGACAGTACGCGCCTGCAACAGTGCGAACTGGCCTTCGATCTGGCGAATGCCGGTGGCCTCGCCGAGTGTCATCTCTTGCCTGCGATCGATTCGAATGCTGATCTGTACGACAGCCTGGGTCTGTTCGGCGCCCGTCTGCTCGAACCCCGCATTACCGATGACGAGGTGCTCGGTGTGTCGTGGGGTCGGACGGTGCTCGCCCTGTCGAAGGCGCTGTCGACACTCGCACGACCGGGGGTCACCGTGGCGCAGCTGAACGGCAGTGCCATGGCCACCTATGACTTCTCGCCGGAGTTCTGTACGTCGAACATCGCTCGGCGGCTGAACGCCCGGTGCGTGAACCTGCTCGCGCCCGGGCTCGTGTCCAGTCCTGACGTCAAGAGCCTCTTGATGAAGGAGCCGATCATCCGCGAGCATTTCCGCTTGCTTCGACAATGCACGAAGAGCCTGTTCGGGGTGACGCATCTGGGCGGTGATACCTTGCTCGACGGTAGCGGCTTCATGACCGAGGCGCAGCTCGAGGGCTACAAGCGACGGGGTGCTGTCGGTTTTGCCTCAGGCTATTTCTTCGATATCGACGGCACCATCATTCGACAGCATTTCGATGAGCGTCATATCGTCATGCCGTTGAAGGATTTCCTGAAGGTCGACGAGCGCATCTGCATCGGCGGCGGACCGACCAAGACCGAAGCCATCGTCGGCATGCTGCGCGCCGGCCTGGTCAGTGTGCTGGTTACCGACGATGCGACAGCGGCGGCGGTGCTCGCGTTGTTGAGGTCGGGCTAGGGGCAATCAGCAGCCACTGGCCACGAAATCATCGAGCAATCCGGCATCGGACGCGAGATCGAGCATCGAATAGCGATCACGTATCTCGGCGGCATGGCGAACGGCGTCCTGATACAAGCCCGGGTCGAGGTCGATGTCGGCCGGTGTCAGCGGCGTGCTGGCGGCGCGAAGATGTTGCTCGAGAACATTCGGTGGTACGTGCATGGTCAAGAGTCTCTCGCGTATGGAGGTCCAGTTCTCGGTGAGCTTCTCGTTCAGCAGCGCCGCGGCGTTTGCACTCAGCGCCTTCGATGTCGCGACCTTCAATACACCGTCGACGGCGGCGGCCGGATAGCGTTTGCGGATGGCCCTTTCGTCGACGCGCGTCTCCTTGACGGTGGGCGGCTCGTGTTCCGAGAGCAGCTGTGCTTGCAGTCTGGCCATGGTCAGCGAGGCGATGCCGATCTGCTGGCCGTGGATGGAACCGGGGTGTGCACTGGCGGCGAAGTTGTCGATCCAGTGTGAGATCTGGTGCTCGCCCATCGATCCCGGATGGCTGGAACCGACGACGCTGATGCCGAGCCCGCCAAGCGTGAGTACCCGATGCAGCGCACCGATGGCGGCCGGTTCCCGGCGTGTGACGCCAGCTGCCTGAGCAATGAGCAGGGCTTCGTCGTCGGCATGCAGTCTGTATGGGGCGTCTGAGTAGGCAGTGCCGTGCAAGCGATGCGCGAGGTACCAGTCGACTTGTGCCGTCGATCGACAAAGGCTGTCGCCGAATCCGGCGGCAGAAAGGTACTGCGGTGCCGCACTGGCAATGCTCAGGTCGAGGAATACGCCCTTCGCCGCGTGCGACGGCAGGGTTGCCTTCATGCCGTTGGCCAGGGTGATCGAGGCGGTCGCCGAGGTATAGCCGTTCATCGACGCGGCGGTGCCGAAGACGCAGTAGTCGCGCCCGTCGAGTGCAGTGGCGTGCTTGCAAAGATCGTTGATCGTTCCAGAGCCGACGGCAATCACCGCCTCGGCCTGGCGGGTCAGTTGCTGGACTTGCGCGACCGTCGCCTCGTCGGCATGCGCATCTTGCAACACGACGTCGTCGGCCGACAGGCCCGGCTGCGCGTTGAATCGGGCGACGAGGCGACTTGCCAGCGCATCGTGTGTGCGGAAATCGGAGACGATGGCGTAGCGGGTCGCCGGCATCACTTCGCGCACCCGATCGGTCGCCGAGTCGATCAGCGCTTCACCGATGTCGATGCGCTTGAAGGCGACGTCGATCACCAGCCCGGTTTCCGGATTCTTCCAGCCACCGGCGCAGACGTGATCGATCAGCCGGGTCCACGGGCGGTCCGTGCCGGATGAGGTCATGCAAGCTCCGCTTCACAATGATGAAAGATCTTGAAAAGGGTTTCGATATCCCAGGCGGCGCGACCGATGAACAGTCCATCGACGTTGGCGCAACGCGCGTAGCCGCGGCAATTGTCGAGATCGACCGAGCCACCGTAGAGGCAGGCGAGCCGACGACCGAGCAGTGCCTGACCCACCCGAATGATGCCGGCATGCCGCTCGTCGACGTAGTCCGCCGGCGCTGGTACGCCGCCGCTGCCGATCGCCCAGACCGGTTCGTAGGCGAGCAGCAAGGATGCATCGCGCTGTTCGCCGGACAGTCTTCCCAACGCATACCTCACCTGCATTTCAAGCACGGCGTCAGACACACCGGCATCGCGCTGTTCACGGGTTTCACCGATACAGATCAGCGGCATCAGCCCGGCGCGAACGGCGGCGGCCGTCTTCAGACCGACCCGTTCATCGGTCTCGCCGAAGAACTCTCGCCGCTCGGAGTGACCGATCTCGACGAGATCAACGCCACAGTCGGTGAGCATCGGGGCCGAGATCTCCCCCGTGAAAGCGCCATCACTTTCCCAGTGCATGTTCTGCGCACCGACCAGCACCGGGCTCCTTGCCAGGGCTTCCTTGACCTGACGAACGGAGGTGAAGGGCGGTATGACGAAAGTACGGATCAGCGGGTGCGACAGCCCGCTGAATTCCTCGAGTCTCGCGGCGTAATCGAGCGATTCCGCGAGCGTCTTGTTCATCTTCCAGCCGGCACCGATCCAGAAGGTTCGCCGAGGGCTCATCGAGTGCTACTCGGGAAGTTCGAACTCACGTGGCTGCCGATGTGGTGACGACGGCTGGCGGCATGACATGCAAGTCGATCTGATCGAAGCGACTCGCCGCCACGTGATCGCCGACGCCCTGGTCAAAGTACTGATCGCCGTCGCGCCGGATGCCGATGGTATGCCAGCCGGCCTCGCGTGCGGCGTCCAGTTCGAGTACCAGGTCGGACAGGAAGACGATCGACTCCGGAGCGTGTCCGAGCGTTGCGGCGATCTTTCGGTACGAGGCCGCTACCTTCTTCGGGCCGAGATTCTCGGTGTCGAAGTGCCGGGTCAGAAGCGGCAGGAGATTGCCTTCCGGCGTGTTGCCGAACCAGGCGATCTGTGCAGAGACCGACCCGGACGAGAAGATCGAGAGTTCGAGCCCCGCGTCGTGCCAGTGCCGGATGGCAGGGATGGCATCGTCGTAGAAGTGTGACTTCAGATCGCCCGCAGCAAAGCCGTCTGCCCAGATCCAGCCCTGAAAGGCCTTCAACGGCGTGACCTTCTGATCGGAATCGAGCCAGTGTTCGAGCCACTCGATGATGCGCTCGACGTTCGCGTCCGCTTCGTCTGCAAGCGTTCGTACGGCCATCAGTTGCGCCTGTACACGCGGTTCGTGCTCGTGTCGCTCGATCCATTCGGCAAAGCGGTCACGACTGTAGGGATACAGAGTCTCGTGCACATAACCCGTGGAGGACGTCGTGCCTTCGATGTCGAGTATGACGGCTTCGAGAATCATGCTGATCGTGTCATGCCGACACGATGGCATCGTGGCTCGGAAAGCGCATCGCGATGTCGTCGCCGGTGAAGTTGCCGACCCAGCCTTCGGCTACCTTGAAGAAGCGGATGGCGGCGAAGTGCGGCGAGCTGCCCATGTCGAACCAGTGTCGAACGCCCTTCGGCACCGCGATCAGATCGCCGGCTTCACAGGCAACCATCATCACCTTACCGTCGACGCGCAAGTAGAAGGTGCCGCTGCCCTCGACGAAGAAACGCACTTCATCGTCATCGTGCGTGTGCTCGTCGCGAAACTTCGCGCGTGCCTGGGCGGCCTTCTCGCGCATTTCTGGCTCGTGGTCGTTCGCGTGCAACCTGACGACATCGACCGTGTCGTAGCCTTCCGCGGCGAGACGCTCGACGTCGCGAGCATAGGCCTCGAGCACCGCGTCGTCGTCGGCCGCTGCATCGAGTTCGACGTTCGCTTTCCATCGCTCCAGGCGAACGCCCGCACGTGCCAGAGTTGCCTTGATGTCGGCCGGATCATCCGTTCGCAGGGTTTCCTTCGCCGGAGCGGTCTCGGTTTGTACTACCAGTGTGGTCATGTCGATTCCTCTTGTCGAAGGGGCGCCAGATGGGTGAAGAGTTCTCGCAGGCTGCGGCCGAGTGGTCCACGTCGCTGTGTGCGTATCCCTTGATAACGTTGCCGGGTCGCCGCGTTCGGCTTGAAGAGCTTGCCGTCGCCGACCCAGGATTCGACGGTAGTCGCCAGGTCGTCGCAACGCCCGCAGGCGACGCCCGCGAGTGCGGCATTGGCGAGGATGGCGCCCTCGGAGCGCGACGGGATCTGCCACGGCGTGTCGACGGCATCGGCCTTGATCTGGTTCCAGAGTTCGCTTCGCGCCCCGCCACCCACCGCAAGGACGCGATTGATGGACACGCCGTTGTCGGAGAAGATGTCGAGAAAATCACCGTATTCGTAGGCGATCGATTCGAGCATCGCCCGCCACAAGGTGGCGCGATTGGTCCCCACGTTCATGCCGAGAAAGGTACCGGTGCCGTGCGGATTGTCCGGATTGCCACCGGACAGGTAGGGCGTGAACAGGACGCCATCGCTACCGGCCGCCACGTCCTGCGCGAGTCGGTCGAATTCCTCGTAGAGGGCGTCGTTGCCGGGTTCGTTCAGGATTTCGTCGCGAAACCAGCGTAGCGACAATCCCCCCGCCTTGACGTAGCCCCAGTAGAGTGCCTGGTCCGGCAAGGTAGCGAGTGAATAGAGCATGCCCGGTTGTGCCGTGATCTCGGCAGACGGACCGGTCACGCCCACGGTGAGCAGCGACGCGGTACCCGCCACGTCGGATGCGAGACCGGGTCGCGTCAGACCCGCACCGAGGTTCGATTGCATGACGTCGCCGGCACCTGCACACAGCGGTACGCCGACAGGCAGGCCAGTGCGCCTGGCCATGTCGGAAGTCAGATGACCGACGATAGCGTGCGGGTCGTGAACGTCGGGGGCCAGCTCCAGCGGGATGCCGAGATCGTCGAATTGCTGCTCCGAAGGCCTTCCGGTGCTGGCGTTCCAGCCGATGATCCATCCGGAAAGGTGAGAAGGGTCAGTATAGGCGTTTGCAGCCTTCAGTCCGGCAAGACAGCCGCCGATGTACGGTGCCAGTGAAACGATCCGGGCAATACGCTTGCAGATGTCGGGTTCGTGGCGTCGCACCCATTCGTAGACCGCTGGCATGACGTAGGTGTCGAGAGCGGCATTGGCCGACTCGCGCTCCCAGCGCGGCTCCACGTCGTTGCGGAGCCAGTCGACTTCCTCGCCCGCGCGGACGTCGAGGTAGGGAATGATCGGCCGCACCGGCCGCCAGTCGGCGTCGATGAAGACCGGGCCGCAAAGAATGCCTGACATCGCGATGGCCTCGACTTCCCGGGCCGCCGATCCGACCTTGTGTGTAGCTTCAGATACGGCCGCTACCACCGCGTCGAGAATCTGCACCGGATCCATCTCGACCCAGCCCGGGCGCAGGTGATGGAATCGATGTTCCGCATAGCTTTCAACCAGACAGCTACCGTCAGGACGGAACAGTCCGACCTTCGACCCCTGGGTGCCGACGTCGATACCGCAGAGCAGACTCATGTCGGGACTCGTTGCATCGTCGTTGCCATTGAACCCGGATCATGGTGCCGGATGTTTTCGATGAGCTCAAGCCGCGGTGCGCCGTGCTGACCCGAGTCGCTGTCGTACGCCTTGACGTTCCCGTCCTGCTGGCGCAGGCGGTCAGTGCAACCACCGGCGTTGTCGATACCCGGGTGATGGGCTAGCAGGGCGATGCGGCTGATCCGGCGGGGGTCGCCGTTGCGTCCGTGGTATTCCGCTTCATCGACTGGAGCTTCGGGTTCCAGCGCCTGTCGACAACGGGGCTTGCCGCGCGGTCCCGTGGTCGTGGTGACGCCGACGGCTACTTTGCCGCGCGCATCCGGGGTGCGCCAGCCTACCTCGATGGCATTGCCGTCAGTGGCTGGTTGCTCGATACCGGTCGCACCGGCGCGATGCTCGCGTTTCAAGTCAGCCTCGACGGCATCGACGCATCCCTCGATGTCCGGTTCGTCGCTGGCCTCGGCTGGGGGCCGGCTGGCGTCGGGGCCGGAACAGTCATCGCGGAATGGTCTGCACCGGCATTCGGACTCGTGTTGGTCCGTCGCTCGCTGGTGGTGCCTGACAGGCTGCTTTGTCGGTGTCGTCGCGTGGCCACGCGACGGGCTGTTCATCGGTACGACCCAGGGACAGGCATGGCGCAATGCAGCGCTTGCCTCGGCGATCCTCCATGTCGGCTCGGACATGTTGCCGAGCCCTGTCTTCGGCAACGATGGCGTGGGGGCGGCGTTCCTCGCGATGTATGTGTTCCGCGCCGCCGCTCTCGGTGTCTACGTGCCGGGCTTGCTGGCGACACGGAGTCAGGCATGACGGATCGCGACGATAGCGCGCGATGGTTGTACGCCGCCGCCCCACTTCTCATCAACGGTCTCTCTGCATGTCAGGCAAGGTCGCGATAGTGACGGGCGCGGCGCGCGGTATCGGTCTGGCGACTACTCGTCTTCTGCGTGACGAGGGGTGGAGCGTGGCCATGGTCGACCGCGATTCGGAGGCGTTGCATCGAGCTGCCGAGGGCGCAGGCGTATTCCCGGTGGAGTGCGATGTCTCCGATCCGGCGCAGGTCAGCACTTGGCCGTTCACTCACCCGAGATCATTTCGGCCTATCGTGATGCGATTCCATTGAACCGCTACGGCAGCGAGCAGGAAGTCGCGCAACTGATGGCCTTCCTGTGCTCAGACACGGCCAGTTACATCAGCGGGCAGGTCATCGCCGCGGATCGCTGATTCGACGGGGCGACCGAGGTTCCCTGGCAGCCACGGTGCGGGCTGCCGATCCCCTCGCGCATGCGGTACAGCGCGAACCACTGCAGCGCGATGAGACTCAACGCGTTGCAGACCTCGCCGGTATCGATCATCGCGATGGCATCGTCCGCCGGCGCGGCACACACGAGAATGTCCTCGCTTTCCTCGGCCAGCCCGAAGCGTCCGCCGACGCCGGACAGGTCGGTCTCGGCCAGGTAGACGAACACCTCTTCGGTGGAACAGCCGGGGCTTGCCAGGTAGCGGCTGATCAGCCGCAGGCTTTCGGCGGACAGCTTCGGACCCGCCTCTTCGCGCGCTTCGCGCACCGCCACCTCGACCGGAGTCTCGTCGGTGTCGATCATGCCGGCGATGACCTCCACCAGCCGGGGATCGGTGGACCGGTGCATGGCGCCGGGACGGAACTGCTCGATCAGCACGACCTCGTCGCGCGCCCGGTCCCAGACCAGCAGCCCGACCACGTTGCCGCGCACGAACAGCTCGCGGTCGAAGGTCGGCGTTCGTCCGCCGCCGTGCAGCTCATGGCTCAGGTCGAGCCTGTCGATCCGGTAGAAGCCGTTGCAGACCCGTTTGCGCGATTCGATGCGCCACTCGCGCGCAGGTGCTGTCGGCCCACGCCAGCGCAGCGTCTCGTCGGTCATGTGGTCGTCTCGTCGGCCGCGGTGCGCGGCGGATCGCTCGAACACTGCCAGCGCGTGCGCCGCCACGGCCCTACCCCGCGTAGCCGAATGCCCGCGGCAGCGCCAACACGATCTCGGGCACCAGGATCATTGCCAGCAGCGCCAGCACCAGCACCGCGAAGAACGGCCAGATCTCCCGGATGATCTCGCCCAGCGGAATGCGCGTCACGCCATTCAGAACGAACAGCAGGATGCCGTAGGGGGGCGTGATCAGCCCGATCATGCAGTTGACGACGGCAACCACGCCGAAGTGCACCAGATCGATGCCCAGCTCGCGACAGGCCGGCAGGAACAGCGGCAGCACCACCAGGATGATGGTGGTCGCATCCAGCACGCAGCCCAGCACCAGCAGCAGCAGGTTGATGCCGAGCAGGAAGACCAGTGGCGGTACGTCCAGCCCGACCAGCGCACCGGCCACCAGCGAGGGCACGTTCTCGGCAGCCACCACGTAGTTCAGGATCAGCGCGCCACCGATCACCAGGCCGACGGCGGCCGACGAGCGTGCGCTCTCGATCAGGATGCGCCACAACGCACCGATCGACAGCGCGCGGTAGATCACCGAGGCCAGCACCAGCGCGTAGAAGGCGGCCAGCGCTGCCGCCTCGGTCGGCGTGGTGACTCCGCCGTAGATACCCCACAACAGGATTGCCGGCATCAGCAGTGCCGGCACCGCTCGGGCGGTCTGGCGGGGCAGCTCGGCCAGCGGCACCGGCGCCTCGAGGGCGAAGCCCCGGGTGCGCGCCGCCCAGCCGTTCATGGCCATCAGCACCGCCGCCATGACCAGGCCCGGCACCACGCCGCCCAGGAACAGGTAGCCCACCGAGGTGTTGGACACCAGCGCGTACAGCACCATCGGGATCGAGGGCGGGATGATCGGCCCGATGGTGGCCGAGGCGGCAGTGATCGCGGCGGCATAGCCGCGCGGGTAGTGTCCATCGCGCGTCATCATCGAGATGACGATGCGTCCGATGCCGGCGGCGTCGGCCACCGCCGAGCCGGACATGCCGGAGAAGATCAGCGAGGCGATCACGTTGACGTGGCCCAACCCGCCGCGAAAGCGCCCCACCACCGCGGTGCAGAACGCCAGCAGCCGATCGGAGATCGTGCCGGCGTTCATGATGCCGGCGGCCACGATGAACAGCGGCACCGCCAGCAGCACGAACGAGCCGTAAAGCCCGTCCATCAGCACCTTGCCGGCGGTGCCGATGCCCGCCCCGCTGGCCCCGAGCCACACGATGGATGCGGTCAGTATGGCGTAGCCGATCGGCACGCCCAGGCCTGCCAGCGCGACCAGCGTTCCGATGCACAGCAACAGCTCCGCACTCATGGTCCGGAGCCGTCGCCCGGTGGCGCGCCCTCCCCGTCGCTCGCCGGTCCGGGCGGCGCGCGCCACGCCGCCCAGGCCGAGAACGACAGGCGCAGCGGCACCGCGATCAGGAACAGCGCGTACACCGCGTACACGTCACGCATCCGTATCCAATCGCCGAATAGTCCCGACAGCGTCGCGGTCTTCTTCAGGCGCAGGATCCGGAACTTGTCCCAGGTCGGCTCCAGCGACAGGGCCAGCGCAACTGCTACGGCCAGGCAGCCGATGATGGTGAACCAGCGCCGCACGCCCGGACGCACCCCGTCCTTCAGGATGTCGAAGCTCACATGGTCGGCATCGCGGACCACGAAGGCGGCGCCCCAGAACACGATCCACACCCACAGCGCCAGGCACAGCTCCAGCGTCCAGCCGTAACGGGCCGGGTCCAGCAGCGGTACCGCATCGCCGAGCCACGACATCCGGGCCGTGTAGCGGATCGTCACCTGCAGCACGAAGGTGACGAACAGCGCGGCCATCATCAGCGCCGCGACGCCGTCCAGGACGGCGCGCGCGGCATCTGGGAGGCGCATCGGCGCGGCAGGTTCCGGGCGGTCGATGGCCGAACGCGCCTAACGGGCCCACGAGCGGACGTGTCGACCGGGTCGAGCGGGTCGAGCGGGTCGACCGGGTCGATCAGGCGGACCGGGCGGCACGTTGCGGCCGCGGCGCGGGCCTCGCATCACGGGGTGCCGAGCGCGTTGATCTGGTCGAGCACGCCGTCGGGCCAGGACTCGGCGAACGAGGAGCCCTCGTACTGCGCCTGCACGTGCTCGCGAAACGCGGCCACGTCCGGCTCGTAGATCGCCAGTCCCTGTTCCTCGAGGTAGGACACCAGTTCGGCCTCCTTGGCGAGCTGCGCCTCACGCCCGGACCGTGCGGCCGCCTTCGCCGCCTCGGTCACCGCCGCCTGCTGATCGGCATCCAGCGCTTCGAAGGTCTCCTTCGACAGCGCGATGTAGTTCAGGTCGACCAGGTGCGAGGTCAGCGCGATCTGGTTGGTGACCTCGTAGAACTTGGAGTCGACCACGGTCGGCAGCGGGTTGTCCTGCCCGTCGACGCTGCCGGTCTGCAGCGCGGTGTACACCTCGGTGAAGGCAAGCGGCGTCGGGTTGGCGCCCAGCGCACGGCCCAGGAACTGCCAGGCATCGGAGCCGGGCATGCGCAGGTTCACCCCGTCCAGGTCGGCCGGGGTGCGCACCTCGAGTTCGTCCCGCGTCTGGCGCAGGTTCACGTGCCGCCGCCCGAGATACATCACGGCCAGCAGCTTCACGCCCAGCTCCTCCTCCACGGTCGCCTTGAACGGCTCCATCAGCGCATCCTCGAACACCCGCACCTGATGCTCGGCATCCTGGTGCACGTAGCCGGTGGCAAAGATCGAGAACTCGGGAAAGAACGTCGCCAGCTCCTGCGCCGAGGCGATCGACATCTCCAGGTCGCCGTTGGCGATCGCCTCCAGCTCGGAGCCCTGCGCGATCAGCGAGGCATTGTAGTGCGGCTGGTAGTCGACGAAATCGGCCACCGCCGGTGCGAACACCTCGCTCAGCGCGACCGAGCGCTGGTCGGTCTCGGAGGCCGGCGTGGACAGGCGCAGCACGATGGCATCGTCCTGCGCGAAACTCGGCAGCGACAGCGTTGCGGTGATGCCGAGGGCGATCAGGCTGCGGCGGGTGATTCGTGTCATCGGATCTCTTCTCCTTGTCGTGCGCCCGTCATCGCGGGCGGTGATCCCGTCGTGGGAAAACGGTGCCCCGTCACCGGGACATGCGGTGCGTACGGGCCGTGAAATGGCCGTATCAGACATCCAGCGCGCGGGCCTTCGCGCCATCGACGTGCGCATCGATGGCGGCCCGGGCGGCGGCCGGATCACGCTGTTCGAGGGCCTCCAGGATGCGCAGGTGCTCATCCATGACCGAACGCACCAACGCAGGTTCCAGGCGTGTATTCGCGTTCCTGATCAATCGGATCTTGATCGCGTTGACGCGGTGGATGTCCGACACGATGCGGTTACCCAGCGCATCGATGACGCGATCGTGCAGCGACCAGTCGAGCCGTTGAGCGCGCTCCAGTAGGTCGGCATCCACGCCGCGGCGCGCCTGCTCGGCGATGTCGAGGTGGGCTTCGGTGAACGCACGAATCTCGGCGGCGGGTCCGGTCTTGGCGTAGCACGCGAACGCCTCGCCCTCCAGCAACCGGCGAAGCTGGAACGCATCGCGGATCAGTGCCAGGTCCACGGCCAGCACCTGCAGCCCGCGCTTGGGCACGGTGCGAATGAGCCCATCGGCCTCCAGCCGCGGGATCATCTCCCGAATCGCGCCCAGTGGCATGCCGGTCAGCGCGACCAGCTCGCGCTGACTGACGATCTGGCCAGGCTCGATGTCGCGCGCCAGCAATCGCTCGGTGAAGTTCGAATAGGCGTGCGTGCGCAGCGGCGCACCCGATGGCGCGGCGGACACCGTCGCCGCGCGGGCGGCCACGCGCTCAGCCCGCGCCGGCATCGGCCACCTGCGTCAAGAGGGATGCCCGCACGGCCTCGTCCAACCCGGAAAGCGGCGCCCGCACTCGGGTCCATCCCGCACCGTCGTCCGGTCCCTCGACCGCGCTGCCCCGCACGCCGTGACGCTCGGCCAGCAGCGCCTTCAGCGCCGGCACGATGGGGCGCGAGACCACCGCCTCGACGACGGCATCGAGCGCCGCGTCGGCACGCCCTTGACCGAACACGGCCAGCAGCCGCTTCGGGTACAGGTTCGCCAGGCCGGTGATGGCACCGGCGGCACCCTCGCCCGTCAGGGGACCGAGCAGCCTTTCATCGCCGATGAGCACCTCCGGGCCCGCCAACGACAGGTACGCGCGCGCCGAGGCCGCGTCGCCCGAGCTGTCCTTCACCGCCCGGACCGAATCCGGGAAGGCGGCGTGCAGCCGGCCGACGGTGTCGGCGCCGAGCGCCACACCGGTCACCTGGGGGATGTGGTACAGCACGACCTGCAGCCCGGCAGGCAGCGCGGCAAGCAAGGCCGCGTGCCAGTCGTGCACCGCTACCGGATCGGGGTCGGGGTAGTAGAAGGGCGGTGCCACCAGCACCGAGCTCACGCCGCGCTCGTGCGCAGCGTGGGCCTGCGCGATGGCATCCGGCAGCGCGCAGGCGGTAATGCCGAGCGTGACCCTCGCCATCGGCAGCCCGCGGGCAGCGAAGGCATCGAGCGCGAAGAGCCGTTCAGCGGCACCGATCGAGGCGCCCTCGCCGGTGGTGCCGAACGGCGTGACGCCGTCGAGGCCGGCGTCCAGCAGCGCGGCTGCGTGCGCGGCCAGCCGATCGGCATCCAGCGAACCATCCTCGGCGAATGGGCTGAGCAGGGCCGCGGAGATGCCGAACGGCATAGGGTTCAAGCTTGTGCTGTGCGTGACATGTCACCGAGTATGCCATGCGCATGCGATGTCGGGGTGCTCGACGTTGCCGCGCCCCGCGACCGGTGGCGACAGCCGACCGGGTGCCGCCCCTGCGTGCCCGACGGTCGTACGCTTGGGAGCCTCTGCATGATCGAGCGCCCCCTGCACGAGCCGCTCGGCGCTCCGGGCAAGGCGGGGCCCGAAGCGCGGTGGTGGTTCCACCGCCGAGGGCGCCAACGCGGCACGCGCAACTGCTCGAGCACCTCCTCACGCTCGGCCGGCGACGGCGACAGGGCGCCGTAGCGGGCCAGGTAGGCGCGTCGGCAAACGTAGATGCCCACGTGCAGCCAGGACTCCGGGAAGCCGCCATCGATCTGCGCATCGCGCCTCCCCGGTGCTGCACCACGATGACGATCCGGTCGAGCTGGTCATGGACGCGTCGCGCGCCAGCGCGAAGGACCTGCCCTCCCCGCCCCCGGCGTGGATGCAGGCCCACGTATAGTTCGACGGCTGGACACGGCGCGAGATCGAACGGGGCGACGTCACCCTCGGGGGGCTGATCGAGAGAGGGCCGGGAAACGGTTCAGGCCCGACCGCCGAGCTCGTCGAGCGCCGCCACGAAACGCCGCGCCCGCTCGGCGATCTCCTCGATCGGGTAGCCTGGCTTGAACAGCGCCGAGCCCAGACCGAAGCCGTCGGCGCCTGCGGCGCGGTAGGCCGCCATCGCCTCGGGCGTGATGCCGCCGACCGCCGCCACGATCGCATCGGCGGGCAGGACCGCCCGCATCGCCGCGATCGCGGCCGGCGGTACCAGTTCGGCCGGGAAGAACTTCAGCACCGAGGCACCGATCCGCAGCGCCGCGAAGGCCTCGGTCGGCGTGAACACGCCCGGGCACCAGGCCAGTCCGCGTGCCACAGCGGCCTCGCCGACCGCGACGTCCATGTTCGGCGAGACGATGATGCCCGCCCCCAGATCGGCGACCGCGTGCACGTCCTCCGCCGTCAGGACCGTACCGGCGCCCACGATCGCCCGCTCGCCGTGACGCGCCTGGATGCGCTCGATCGAGCGCAGGGGCTGCGGCGAGTTCATCGGTACCTCGATGATACGGAAGCCTGCGTCGACGAGGACGTCGGCCACCGCCACGGCGTTCGACGGGTCCAGACCGCGCAGGATCGCGATCATCGGGTTGGTGCGGATGGCGTCGGCGAAGGTGATCATCGGGGGACGAGTCCGGCTGCTCTGGCGATCGTGAAGTGTCCAGTCGCCACGATGTCCTCGGGTGCCCGACGGGTGGGAAGGCCGGCCCTGTCGAACGCGATCTCGTAGCGATCGACCAGATCGCTGCGACCGACGATGGTGACCGGCCGCGGGTGGCCGCCGTTCGCGTCGTTCGCACGCGCGTCGCGTGCGGTGCCCGCGGCGATCTCGGTACCGATCAGCAGCCCGGACAGGTAGTCGGCCACCGCCGTGCCCCCGAGCCTGCCGAGCAACGGCAGCGTGCGCACGTGAAACAGGTCGTGCAGCAGGCTGGACCGTTCCGCCAGGCCCGCGTCGACGCCCCGGTCGAACCCGTCGGCATCGAACGGACCCGGTTCGATCAGCGCGCCCAGGATGGTGTGGCCCCGCAGTGCCGCGAACAGCTCGCCGGTCATGAAAGTGGCGTGATCGAGGATCCGGCCGCCGCTCACGCGAACCCACTTGCTGTGGGTTCCCGGCAGGACGAACACCCCGCCGGACGTGCCCTGCGCGCAGGCGCCGATGACCTGCGTCTCCTCGCCGCGCATCACGTCCGGTCCCGCGTCGTGTTCGCTCGTCATGCCGGTCACGAAGTGCAGGTCGGTGCCGCCGGCCGTGCGGTACGCCACCAGGGCCCGGGCCAGCTCGTCGGCACCGAGCGGTGCGGCCAGGTACGGCGTCTCGACCCAGCCGCTGCGGCTGGTGATCATGCCGGAGGCGAGCACCGGCAGTCCGGCGATACCGGGCCACCGGCGCACCAGCGCATCGAACACCGCCTCGAACCCGTCCCGGCCTACCTGCAGGATGCCTTCGGACGAGACGATCCGGTCGAGCACGTCACCCCGCCGGCCCAGCAGGTAGGCGCGCAGGGACGAGGTGCCCCAGTCGATGCCGATCAGGGCCGGTTCGTGCGCCGGTTCAGATGCGCCCGAATTCATTCAGCAGATCCTCGATCGTCTTGCCCTGCTCGACCCACTCGCGGGTCCGCTGCTCGCGCTCGGCCTGTTCGCCGGCGAGGGCGACGATCTCCTCGGCCTTGTCCAGTGGAATGACCGTGACGCCCATCAGGTCGGCCACGATGAAGTCGCCGGGATTCACCAGGACACCGCCGCACTGGATCGGCACGTTGATGGAGAGCTCCTCCTTGCGTTCCGAGAACATCGTGTGGGTACCGCGCGGGGTGATCGCACGCGTCCAGATCGGCCAATCGATGTCTTCCAGTTCATCGGTATCGCGACCGGCGCCGTCCACGATCATGCCGCGGATGCCGCGATTGCGAGCCAGCCCCCCCATCAGTCCACCACAGACCGACGTGTTGGGGTCGCCACCGGCATCGACGACGATGACGTCGCCATCCTGCCCCATCTCCAGCGCCTTCAGGGGGTCGACCAGATCGCCGCGGGACAGCTGCACGGTCAGCGCCTGCCCGGTTATCTTGGCACGAAAGGCCGGCTTGATACCGCTGTCCATGACGCCGGTCCGGTATTGCACATCGGCGAACACCGCGGTGGCCGACAGGCATTGCACCACCTCGTCGAACCGGGCGAGCAGGTCCGGCTTGCGTTCGAATTCGTTGAATGTCTTGAGCATGCGGTTTTCCGTCTAGTGATGGGTGGGCCGGGCCAGCGCGTCGGCGTTGACCGGGTGATCGGGCGTCTGACCGGTGAGGACCTTGGCCACCTGCGTCGCGGCGATCACGCGCGCGGCACGAATCGATTCCTCCGAGTAGTAGGCGGCGTGCGGGGTGACCAGCACGTTCGGCAGCGAGAAGATCGGGTTGTCCTCCGGCGACCAGTCGGCACGCTTGGCCGGCTCCTCCTCCGGATCGTCGAGACCGGCACCGGCCAGGCGACCCGTGGTCAGCGCCCGGTACAGCGCCAGGTTGTCCACCGTCGGCCCGCGGCCGGTGTTGATCAGGATCGCGCCGGGCTTCATCGCCGCGAACTCGGCGTCCGACAGGAAGTGCCGGGTATCCGGCGTCATCGGAGCCTGCATGAGCAGGTAGTCGGAGCGGGCGAGCAGCTCGTCCTTGGACACCGACTCCGCTCCGCGTTCGACGATCGTCTCGGGCGCCATGAACGGATCGAAGGCGATGATCGTCACTCCGAACGCCTTCGCTCTCGCCGCGATCGCCTGGCCGATCCTGCCGAACGACACCACGCCCAGCGTGCGCCCGCGCAACCGGTGCACCGGTTGCCCGCTCTGCCAGGCCCACACGCCGGCGTGCGTGGCGCGGTCGTAGTCCGGCAGCTTGCGCGCCAGCGTCAGCCACAGCGCGATGGCGTGATCGGCCACCTCCTCGGTGCAGTAGTCCTGCACGTTGGTGACCAGGATGCCGCGCCGGGACGCCGCCGGGACGTCGACGATGTCGACACCGACGCCGTAGCGCGCGATGACCTCGCAGTGTTGCATGCGGGCGATGGTGGCCGCGCCGATCCGTGCGTACTGGTTCATCATCGCCGCGCAGTTCGGCGCCACCTCGAACAGGTCCTCCTCGCGGCGGGCCTGCAGTGCGATCACCTCGGCGCCTACCGCCTCGAGGATCGTGCGCTCCACGTCGACATCGCCGAAGTCGTGATCGGTGATCACGACCTGCGGGCGATCGGTACGCGGTGCCGATGCGGCGCGCTCACTCATAGGCGCCCGCCGAGTAGGTCAGTTCGTAGGAGTGGCTGTAGAGTTCGAAGATGTTGCCGAACGGGTCTTCCATGTAGACCATCCGGTAGGGCTTCTGATCCGGGTAGTACTTTCGGACCTGCTGCATGCGTTGCCGGCCACCCAGCTTCTCGATGATCTCGATGCGCCCTTCGAGATCGGCGTCCTGGACGCAGAAATGGAACAGGCCGCGACGCCAGTACTCGAACGGGCGCTCCTCCTCGCGGGTATCGGGAAACTCGAACAGCTCGATGCCGACGCCGTCGCCCATCGACAGGTGGGCGATGCGAAAGCTGCCCCAGCCCTCGCCGAAGACATCGTCGCACATGACGCCGATGGCGCTGTCGTCGTGCTGCACCTCGGTGGGCGGCATCAGCACGTAGAGATCGAAGGCCTTCGAATAGAACTCGACCGCCTTGTCGAGATCGGGGACGGTGATGCCGATGTGGGAGAACGTGAGTGCGACCATGATGGATACCTGTTGATCGAGAGTTGCGGAGGGAAGATTTCGAATGACGGACTTGTATCGTGTGCCGTGATGCCGTTCAGACAGTCTTGTTCGCGGCGACCGCCCCCGTGGAGCGCGGGCGCCCGAGAAGGCGAGAGAGCAGGACGGAGAGTTCGGGTCGCCAACGGTCGATGCCAACTGCCAGCAGTATGATCAGACCCAGCACGACGTTCTGCACCGAGGAGGGCACCGCGTTCAGGTTCAGCCCGTTCTGCACGATCACGATGGTCATCGCGCCCATCAGCGTGGCGAGCACGTTGCCGCGTCCGCCGGCCAGGCTCGCTCCGCCGACCACGGCGGCAGCGATCGCCTGCAGTTCCAGCGTCTGGCCGTAGTTGGGCGAACCCGAGTTCAGCCGCGCCGACATCAGGATCGCGCCCAGCGCCGTCATGAAGCCCGCGATCACGAAGGTGATCGTGCGCACCCGGTTCACGTCGATGCCGGTGAGCACCGCCGCGGCCGGATTGCCGCCGACCGCATAGATCTCGCGACCCAGCCGCGTGTGGTTCATCGCGAACGCGGCCAGCGTGTAGAAGAACACCAGGTACAGGAACGGCAGCGGGATGCCGAACAGGCGAGCGTAGAAGATCGGTTCGAGCGCCGGGTCGAGCGAGAACACCGGCGAGCCGCCGTTGAAGGTCAGTGCCAGGCCACGAAAGGCGATCAGCGCGGCCAGCGTGGTGATGAAGGAGGGAATGCGCCCGTAGGCGGTGACCAGACCGAGCATCAGGCCCAGCAACGCACCGGTCAGCAGGATGAGCGGCAGTGCGAAGGCCAGCGGAATGCCCTGGAACTTCAGCATCTCGGCGAAGATCATCGTCAACAGCGCCACCATCGATCCGGAGCTCAGATCGATGCCGGCGGCGAAGATCACCACCGTGGCACCGATCGCGATCAGCGCCACGATGCTGACCTGCAGCGACAGGTTGGACAGGTTTCCCACACTCAGGAAGCGATCGGTGGTCAGGGACACGATCACCGCCACGATCAGCATCGCGGCGAACGGTCCTATCAGCTGGACATCGACTATCCGCTTCATGCGGCAACCTCCCCGGGTTCGTGCTCGTCCGGATCGGCCGAGGCGCGCACCAGATCGTCGTGGGTCAGGCTGGACGCCTCGACCGTTCGATGCACCACGCCGTGGTGCACGATCGCGATGCGATCGCTCATGGCCAGCAGCTCGTCGTGGTCCGAGCTGATCAGGACGATGGACTTGCCGGCCCGGGTGAGTTCGTTGATCAGCGTGTAGACCGCGATCTTCGCGCCGATGTCGATGCCCTGCGTCGGCTCGTCCAGAATCAGCACCTGCGCGTTCGAGAACAGCCAGCGGGCGATCACGATCTTCTGCTGGTTGCCGCCGGACAGGAAGTCGACGGTCTTGTGCTCGGCCTGGGGAGAGATCTCCAGGTCGCGCACCAGCTCCCTGGTGGCAGTCCGTTCCGCCGCAAGGTCCAGCAAGCCCGACCGGACCAGCCGGGGCAGCGCCGCCGCGGTGATGTTGCCGCCGGCGCGAAAATTGAAGAACAGGCCGTCGACCTTGCGATTCTCCGGTACCAGTGCCATGCCTGCGTCTATCGCGTCGATCTCCCGTTCGAACCGGACCGCATCGCCGCGCAGCAGGAGCTTGCCGGCGGTGATACGGTCGGTCCCGAACAGCGCGCGGGCGATCTCGGTGCGGCCGCTGCCCAGCACGCCGCCCAGACCGAGCACCTCGCCGCGGCGCAGCGTGAACGAGGCATCTATCACGCCCGACACGGTGGCCAGATGCCGCGCCTCCAGCACGATCTCGTCACCGGCGTTGCACACCTTCGGGTAGTGCTCGCCGATGTTCTCGCCGACCATCGCGTCGACGATCTCGGCGACGTTGATACCGGTCTCGCCGCTGCCGCGCACGACGCGGCCGTTGCGCAGGATCGTCACCTCGTCGACGATGCGCTCCACCTCGTCCAGGCGGTGGGAGACGTACAGGATCGCCGTGCCGCGATCACGCATCGTGCGCAGCAGCCGGTGAAGCCGCTCTATCTCTTCCTCGCCCAGCGCGGCGGTCGGCTCGTCGAGGATGACCATGCCGGCGTTGCGGACGAGTGCCTTGGCGATCTCCACCAGCTGCTGCCCGCCGACCGACAGCTCGCCGGCGACGGTCTGCGGCGAGACGTCGAATCCCATGTCGTCGAGTACCGCCGCGGCGTCCGAATGAACCCTGTCCCAGTCCACGATGCCCAGGCGCGACACCGGCAGATTCCCCAGGAACAGGTTCTCGGCGACCGACAGCGTCGGCACGATCGAGAACTCCTGGAACACCGTGGCGATGCCCATCTCGCGAGCGGTGCGCGGGTCGTCGATGCGTACCGGACGCCCGCTGCGCAGGATCGAGCCGCTGTCGGGCTGCTGCACGCCCGACAACGTCTTGATCAGTGTGGACTTGCCGCAGCCGTTCTCGCCCAGCAGACCGTGGATCGATCCGCGCAGCAGTCTCAGGCAGACGCGATCGTTGGCGACGACGCCCGGATAAGCCTTGCAGACATCGACCAATTCCCACAACGGTGCGGTGTCGTTCATCGGGGTGGCCTTGACGGGGACGGTATCGGTCGGCGGCGTCCGGGCCGTGCGTCAGTACGTCTTCGACGGTTGCGGGAAGAGCGTCTCGGGCGCCTGCAGCACGCTGATCACGCTGTCCTCGTCTTCGATGCGGACCGGCGTCTCGATCCAGCCACCCGGGTACGATCCCTCCAGCGTATCGATCATCGCGTGCATCGCGGCCTGGCCCATCAGGTAGGGCGAGGTGTTGACGGTGGCGGTCACGTTGCCGGCGGCGACCTCCTCCAGCCCGGAGGTGTCGCCGTCGTTGCCCAGCAGCACGATGTCGGAACGACCCAGCGCCTTGGCGGCGAGGGAGGCACCGATGATCATGTAGTCGTTGGCCGCGAAGATCATGTCCAGCTCGGGGTTGGACTGCAGGATGTCCATGCCGGCGGCGTTGCCGCCCTCGACGTTCCACTTGCCGTCGATCGACACCACGACCTCGAACTCCTCGTGGCCCTCGATGCCGTCCATGAATCCGCCGACGCGCTCGGTCGAGTGGTAGCCGGGTTGGCCTTCGATGATGCCGACCTTGACCGGCTCGCCGCCGTTGGCCTCGATCGCCCAGTCGGCCAGCGCGCGCGTGCCGTTGCGCTGCGAGTAGCCGACCACACCGTGCACCGGTGTCGGGAAGTTGGGCACGTCGGAGTTGATCACGAACACCGCCACGCCCTGGTCCAC
>Ga0209831_1000218_pt1 | contig 53567 bp, 45 predicted proteins | sample Maine_Asex4_meta_FD_187451 | JGI IMG/M metagenome (GOLD analysis project Ga0209831, IMG submission 187451) | Marine algal microbial communities from Maine, USA - Maine_Asex4_metaG (SPAdes) (version 2) | ecosystem: Host-associated > Algae > Red algae > Unclassified | place: Maine, USA | collected... | reverse complement strand
GATTTAGCTTGGGAACAGGTCCGTGAATTTTACGAAGAGAAGCTGGCCGTAGCCGTCGAAAACAAGGGGGATAAAATTACCCGACTTTGTTTTATGTCACATGATCCGGACGCTTATTTTAATCCCGAAAGTTCGGTTTATAAAGTCGCGACGTCCAGACTTAAAAAAGGAAAATCCTTGAATAAAAAGATCCTGGGTGCTACTTCGCGTAAATCTCCGAAGCTTGTGGATAAGCGGATATATTTAAAGATTGATCATCTGCAGGCCTTTGCTACTTGTGTGATTAAAGCAGATAAAAATTTGATCTATGAACACGGTAATCGCAATTATTACATTTATCAGTTGGGATTACTTTGTAATGGTGCCAGAATTCCATTTGATGTGGCGGTTGGAGAAAGTAATAAGGCGTTTGATTTATCGGAAGAGGAAATTGAAAGAACGATCAGAAAGGCTTACGACTGGAAACCTTTCGAGTCTGTAAAAAAGGTTGTAAAAAGTTCTATGGAGTTTCCGCCGGCTATTCCTTCGCAGGTTTATGACAAGTTACCTGTTTTGCTAAAAGAAAGCTGCAGTCCATTCAGAGATAGTCATCAGGAAAGAGATACTTTTCTAACTGGTGCTTTGGGTCTGTTAAGTGGAATTCTACCTGGTGTGAGTGGCATTTATGGAGGTCAATTATATTATCCAAATTTATTTGTTTTTATAGTTGCTCCACCGGCGAGTGGTAAAGGCTCATTTGGTCTTGCCAGACATTTGGGCGCAGCTTATAAAAGTGAATTATCGAAAGCGAACGAGAAGAAGAAAGTGGATTACGGAAAAGCGCTGGCAAATTATGAGAAGGATCTTGTTAGATACGAAAAGGGAGATTTAGCAAAAGTACCGAAAGTACCAGAGAAACCGGATTTCAAATACTTAGCTATTCCAGTAAAATCAAATCCCGTTGACTCGGTTGGATATTTAAATCGGAATGAAGGCTCGGGAATGTTCTTTGAGTCAGACGCGGACAATCTGGGAGATGCATTGAATCAATATCAGAACGAATTTTCGAATCTACTGAAAAAATCTTTTCATCATGAATCCATTAGATTCAGTTCGGAATCCGACAGAAAAAATTTGAAGATTAGTCAGCCAAAGTTATCAGCTTGCCTGTCTGGAACACCTCATCAATTGACAAAATTTGTTCCTTCTGTGGAAGATGGTTTACTCTCCAGATTTATGTTCTATGCTTTTAAGAGCGAGCCAGTTTGGCGAGAACTTTCACCGAAGAGAATGGAGCGGAATCTCCCGGAATTTTACGAGGATTTATCGAAAGATGTTCTGGAGATGATTCATTTTCTGGAGGCTCATCCTGCCACGTTTACTTTGACGGAAGCGCAATGGAATTTACTGAATTCAACTTTTCAAGAACTGTTTAGAAAAACTTGCCAGGAATTTGGAGAGGGAGCATTGCATATCGTGAAACGAATGGGTTTGAACTGCTTTAGAATGGCCATGATTTTATCGGCGATCAGAAAGTTTGAGGAGAAGGATTTGAGAACGGAGCTGATTTGCAAGGATGATGATTTTCAGGTGGCTATTTGGTTGGCAGAGAATTATTTGAAACATGGACTTTTTATTTACGGGAGTTTACCAAAGCTTTCTGAAACAGATTTTTCTTGAGTCTAGCTAAACTGCTTTTTTAAAAAAGCAAGTTGTTTTTTAATCAATAATTAAAGGTGCTTGAGTAAACAGTTGTCCGGACTTTATTTGAGTCTGATAATTGACTCGAATCCAGATAACAAAGTTTATCAAGCACCTTTTACAACATAAATTTAATACGATGAATATATCATTATTTAAAAACTTTACCAAAGGAATCGGGAGTCGAACCTTGCCACAGATTGTGGAAGAAATTCGTGGAGATCGTTATAAAGATGCGATTTCAAAAATCAGGAAACTGGTGGAAGAAGGTGATACCGAAAAGGTGAGCCGATTGAAGAAAGGATTAGAAGCATTTACGGTTTCAGGTTTATTTGAAGGAGGCAGGAAGATGTCATTTTTGAAAAAATATAATCCATTTGTGATTCTGGATATTGATAAACTGGATCCGGAAGATTTACCGGATTTGATTTTGAAGGTAAGGGAAATTCCATTTACCAGAGTTGCTTTTATCAGTCCGAGTGGAAGAGGGTTAAAGATTATTGTTGAGGTAGATTCTGAAATGAAAAGACATGGTTCTGCATACTGGCAGGTGATGAATTTTTATAAGGATAGTCTGATGGTAGAGATTGATAAGAGCGGGAAAGATATTACTCGGCTTTGTTTTATGTCTTATGATCCGGAGATTTATTATAAGGAAGAAAGTACGATTTTTAATGTGCTGAAAATTGATATAAATAGCAGTCAAACTTCCAGTTCACAAAATAATCTCATACCAGGGAGAGCGCCAGATTTATCTATGGAGAAGGCCAATTTATCGGGTAGTTATCAGGAGGCTTTTACGATTTGTGTAACTCAAACGAATACCAAACTGGAATTTAAAAAGGGGAATCGTAATAATTATATTTATCAGTTGGGAGTGAATTGTAGCCATGCCGGAATTCCCCTGGAGATTGCTATTATTGAAAGTATGAAGTCCTTTGATTTTGACAATGTGGAAATTGAAAAGACGCTCAAAAGTGCTTACAACTGGAAACCATTTCCTTTACCTGGTCCTTCTTCAAAAACAGCCATAATAATTCCTGCGAAAGCTTCTCCTGTTATTCCCGACAAAGTATTTGATGTACTACCAGCTATCCTCAAAAAAGGTTGTAAAGAAGCAAAGAGTGAGCGAGAAAAAGATGTGTTTTTAACAGGTGCTTTTGGTGTTCTGAGTGGCGCTTTACCCAATGTAACCGGGATTTATGATGGAGATATTTTTCATTCAAACCTGTTTGTTTTTGTAGTTGCTCCAGCAGCTAGTGGTAAAGGAGCATTGAAGTATGCCAAACGCTTGGGAGAAGCTTATCATGCCGAATTAATTGCATTGAGCAAGAAGGAAAAAGCAGACTTTAAAAAAGCGTATAAAGTTTATAAAACAGATCTTGCAAAATTTGAGAAGGAAAAGTTAGAAGAACAACCAGGTGAATCACAAGAATCACAAGAACCGCAAGAACCGGAAGAACCAATTTCCAGAAAATTATTTATTCCAGCTAACACGAGTTCAGCCATGCTGATGCGCAAATTAGAAAGGAATGGTCATACTGGTGTTTTATTTGAATCAGAGGCAGATACATTGGCAAACGTTTTGAAGCAAGATTGGGGTAACTACTCGGATTCATTACGAAAAGCTTTCCACCACGAAACTATTTCCTACGATCGAAAATCAAATGGCGATTTTATCGAAATAGAAATTATGTATCCAAAATTGTCAGTGGTACTGTCTGGTACGCCGGACCAGGTAATGAACTTGATTCCATCAACTAAAAACGGTTTATTTTCCAGATTTATATTCTATTCATTTGAATCAATGGATAACTGGAGGGATGTTTCCCGTGAAGCAAACATTAAGAATTTCCATACTTTTTATCAAGATCTGGGCAAAGAAGTTTCGGAGATGATTTCTTTTTTAGAGACATATCCCACCGATGTTGATTTAACCAAAAGACAATGGAAAAAACTAAATGAGACTTTTGACAAACTGTTGGAAGAGACGCGTCATGATTTTGGAGATGATGCCACTAGTTTAGTTAAGCGACTGGGATTAATTTGTTTTAGGCTGGTCATGATTTTATCGGCTGTTCGAAAGTTTGAAGAAAAGAACAAAGAGCATTATTTAGTTTGTAAAGACGATGATTTTGAAGTAGCTATTTGTTTGGCAAAGGTTTATTGGGATCATGCACTGCTTATCTATGACGGACTACCATCACCTAAAAAAACAGGTTATCGATTTAAGACGGAGAGGGTGCAGCTATTTTTCAATGCTTTGCCGGATCGATTTATGCGGAAAGAAGCGGACGCTATTTGTTCCAAATTTGACATGGTACCGCGAACCGGGGCCAGGTATTTAAAGGAGCTGCTAGAGGATGGACATTTGAGTCAATCAGCTAATCATAAGTACGGAGAATATTTTAAGACGCCAGTAGTTACAGGATAACTATTTTGGACTTCACAGATGATTGTTTCGAATTAGGACACGGGTCATAGTTGTCATACCTTTCATTTCTGTCTTAGTGCGTCAAGCACTAAATCTCTGACACTTTATGCAGTCTCTTTTACCATCATTCTTCTTTGCTCATCGGTCGCATAGCTACGGCTATTCTCCCTTTTCGCAAATCGATTGATGATAAAATAGTCTCGCCTAAAGTATCATTTACTTAGTTCTTGACGCACTAGCTAATACTGGATGAATGCGCCAGTTTATTAAAATAAGATTGTTTTTAGAAGTGACAAGTAGGACTACTATGACAACTATGACCCGTGTCCTATCTCAGAGAAGGAAGACTATTCTCGATAGATAGAAGTGTTTTGGAAGAAGGTTTTTTGAGACAGATGGATCTTGAAAAGTATGGTGAATACTCAAAGCATATAGAACCTCAACCCTTGTAAAAAGATTCTATTCTTGACCTAGATTTATTTTTTATTCTCAAGAGAACAGATTAGATGCAGTAATTAAAAGCAGTTGGAGGTAATTGAGATATTTGTCATGGACGCTAATTTTCAAACTCTCAAAAGGACCAGATTCCTAGTATTTTGAAGCGGCATACCTAAAATTACTTACTATGAAAACCAGGAATAAACTTAAAAAATATCTTAAGATTTTGAAAAAAGACAAAGCGGATATCTGCTACGAAATGGGACTGGAATATAAGATCATAAAATTTAAACTGATCCAGTCCTACGAGTGGGAAACGAGATTCCAGCAAGTTGTTAAAAAAGTAAAAGTCAAAAAACGGTTTAGAAAGGCGCTGGCTAAAAGGTTGGGGGTTAAATATTCCGAGATCAAGAATTTATTTCCGGCGAGTTTAAATTCTACTTTGATCGCTAATTATTTAAATCCGCATTTTACCTTTTTTACGCATGAGGAGATTCGGGATATTTGTCAGGAGTTGAAGTTGGAGTTTGATGATTTTCCGTGAGGTTAAATCTGGTCATAAGCTCTTGCTTTGGGGATCGGCTGAGTTGAGCACTTTTTCCTGGTGATCCGTGCAGCTGCTCTTCGCGCTTGGCTGAGCAGAAGCACTATTGGCGCTTGTTTTATTGAAATTTTGTTTCATCTATTTTTTTAATACCTTTATTGATACTTACCTGAGAAAATTTCACAGATAGAGAAAGTAACTAGTTATCTTTTATTGGACAAAAACCGAAAGTGGAGATAGAAATGTTATGGTAATATCGAAGTTGGCTGTAACTATTAACAAAAAAGCGACTTCCAGAATTAAAATTAAAATGAACTCTAATGAAAAATTTAAGGGTTTTCTATTCTTGACAAAGTGATTTACCTAATAGATTTAATAGAGGGTTTATTTACTCAGTTTTAGAAACTGTATCAAAGGATTTAAACAAATCAGAATTTATTAATACTAACACAATACTCGATCGGGATACAAAAGATATTACTGGTGCTCCAAATATAGTGGAAAGTATTTTCAATAAAATTGATGAGTGTGATGTATTTATTGGCGATATTTCGATAATTAATTTGCATGAGGATAATACTGCGAGAAGAGTACCAAATCCTAATGTACTAATTGAACTTGGTTATGCTGCTGCAAAATTAGGGTGGGAAAATATTATTCTCATTTACAATCTCGATTTTGGAAGAATTGATGATATGCCATTCGACCTTAGACAAAGAAGACCAATATTCTATGACCTTTCAGAAGAAAATAATTCAGAAAAGCCCGAGAAGAAAAAGATATTAAGAAGTCAATTAAAAAATTCTTTGATCGAAATTATTAACTCTAAAGTTCAAAATACGGAAGGATATGTCAAAATTCTTTACCCACATCTCTATAGTAGTGTGTATTTGCTATATAATTCAATAGAAGAGATGTTGGATACAATGTTGATCAATGTTTCTGGATTGCAATCAAGTGATATTTATAATCATGAAATTGATTTTGTAGTCGATCTTCTAAAAAATATTGAAGATGAGTTTGAAAAGCATCAATTACGTGCAGTAGAAAGTAAGAAGGAATTCTTAGAATTAATTAAATTGCAAAAAAACTATCCTAATCTTCAAAAAAATGACTCCGAAGAAGAAGACGATGATTATCTTTATAGTGATTTTTGGAATGATAGATATGAAAGTATTTTTAAAGATTCAGAAGAATTAATCCTGCTAAAAATAAATGAGTTGTTAGCATATAAAAGTTTCTTTCCTGACCATATAGTTAAGAATCTTTATTACATTTTTTCTGTAGTTAAAGGGGAGAAGAAATTAGTTGAATTCTGGAAATATGCATTCCCTTACGAAAGTGAATATGGGGAGCAACTTTATTTAAGTAAATTGAAATTCAATTATGAAGTTTTTATTGATATCCTGCTTGAGCTTAATAATTTGAGAAATGATTTTCTAAATGCATTTGATACAGATAGAGAGGTTTTTTTAAAAAACAAAAGGGAGAGATACTCCCATTTGCGTAATTTAATAAACCAGAAAAAATAATTGAGTAGCAGCCAAGAATTGCTAATCGTCCATGCTTCCTTCGTCAGTACGGCGCATAAATCAACCTTATAAGAAAAAAATAAAAGACAATGCAAATAAAAGATTCAATAAAAACTCTTTTTCAAAAAGCAAAAGATAAAGACGAATTTAACTTTGTTTGCACATTGATTGATTATAAGGGAATGGGTAGTGTTAAATACCTTTCAAATTTACCAGAATGGTTTGATGCAATTGAATATTATGAATCAATTTTTCGAAATGAAGATGATAAACATAAAAAGTTGCGTATCGGGTTATTAATATATTCAACATTTTTTGAATCGATTGATTTATATAATTTACTCGGGAATTTAGCAAGAAATATACTTGGATATAGAGGAGCCCCATATTTATATTGGAAACATGACAAAGCAGATAGGTGGCTTGGGACAGGAGAAAAAGTAAGTTTAGTGACTGAAATTCTTACAGATGCTGAAGTTGAAGAGATTGCAGAATTTTTCAATGAAACACATATTAAGCAAATAAGAAATACTTTTTTTCATTCATCTTATTCTCTTGAAGAAGATGAATATATTCTTCAAGGTTCGGAACCTGTTTATATAAGCAATGTCGATACAAGTAATTTTAGTATTACAAACTTTCTTTTTCCAAAAATTGAAAGGGTTTTAGAATTTTTTCATGCTTTTAAAGATGAATATGTAAATCAATTTAATTCTTATACAACAGATGTTGATACTAAGGGTAAGTTTCCTATAGAAATGGACATTAAGATTTTAGGTTCAGAAAACGGACTGTATGGATTTGTCACTCCTGGTTCATATATAAAGAAAGAAAATGATTTTTGGACTGCGATGAATATTGTGTTTGACAGTCCAGATGAGACAAGAAGGTTTATTTTAGATGAATTGAAAAGGTTTATTGCCAAAGAAAAAATAAGAAGTTATGACGGAAGTTTACAACATTTGTATGAAGTAATAACCGAAAGAAATAGAACCGATGAAAAGCAAGATTTAGGAACTGTATTTCAAAGATTTGGAGACATAGTTAATAAAATGGCTGCGGATGAAGATAACAGTTTTAAAGAAAGAGACTTATCAAAACGTGCTCTTTCATATTATCAAAAAATGCTAAATATCGATGATACAAGAATAGTAACAAATGATATTGCATGTTTAAAGTATTCAGTTGGAATAGATTCAGGGAATAACGAATTAGTCAAAGAATCACTAAACGATTTTTTAGAATGCATTGAAAAAGAACCAAAATTAAATCCTATCGAAAACGGGCTAATTGTGTTCAATAAACTTAAAAATGACGGAATTGATATTGAATCGGAAAAGACTAAACTTATAGAATTATTGTCAAAAATTGATATAGCAGAATTGGAAGAAATAAAAGTTCAATCTTTGGCAGAATTAGAAAAATAAATACGACACACAACGCCCAGCCAACTGTATCTATGCTGGGCGTTGTGCTTGATGAAAATTAGAATATTGATTTCTTTTTCTTTTTTTTGACTGGTGCTTTAGAAAGCCCGTTTCCAAGAGTTTGAAAATAAACACTTGTACAACAATGACGCTCGTGCCGCTACTCTTTGCACAAAGCCTCCAACTGAGTAGCAGAGCTCTTGGCTTCATCTCAAGTTACTGAGTTACCTTTTTCTTTTGGCTGATAGATTTAGAAAGCTCGTCACAAGAGCTCTCATTTACGCTAGGCTGAACGGAGCACATGTTTCTGGCACAGGCGCAGCTGCTAGGCTTAAACTAAGCAGCAGCGCCTCTTGGCCCATCTCAAACTACTGATATTGCCAAACCCATCTCCCATGCTTCGGTGGGAGATCTGGCATCCCGCTCCCGGAATTCAAAACCATTTTATTGACATAGTTTTTCGCCTGATGGCTCTTTATTGCCAGCGCGCAGAAGTGGCTTGCATCGGCTCATGGCCGCATGCCCTTTATTTGCTGACGCCTGCCAACACATCAGATCCGGGCTGCGGGCGCTTGTTCCTGCCTCCATCCAAACCCACGAATCCTCAGCAGTCACTGACGCTTGCCAGCAGCCCTTCTCTGAGCCTTCCCTCGTCAATTGAAGAAAGCCATTAGGTTTTCATGTTCAGCCTGTGAGCGTTGGCTCAGGTGGCCTAGAAGAGCCGCAGTGGTTTGGTGAGTTGGTTTTTTTCGGGTATTAGTTCGGCGGCCAGTTTTCCGGCCTTGGTGGCTTTTTTGTAGGTGTCGCCTGTGCCGCCTTTTCTGATTCGATCAGCCGAGTACACGCATACTACTTTGTCGGCCAGTTCCACCAGTTGGGTGTTTCTGATTAGTGGCGCGTGTCTTCCTCTGTTTTCGTAGTCGGGTTTTATGACCGTTGTTGGTAGCTGGTTTTCGGTGGCGTAGCGGTCGGCTAGCGTATCCACGCCTTTAGCGCCGCCGTGCAGTATGTGTGTTGGTTGCAGGGTGCGCAGCAGTTTTTCCAGTTGCGTGTAGGTGATGTTATCTGTGAGCTTTCTAGAGCCGCTTATCAGTATTTTCATGTTATAAAGATACAGTATTTCTTTCACTTTTTACTACTTTTTGTTTGTTTTTTCTGTAGTTTATTCGTATCTTTATAGTATCAGATAACACACTAAAATTATATAGTTATGATCAGTTCTAATTTACAAGATGCTTACTATTCGATGGAAGAAGCGGCCGCAAATCATGATCCGGCACCCATCCGGGAGATAGAAAAATGGGAGCATGTTTTGGAGGATATGAAAACCGCACTTATGAAGCAAGAATTTTCGAAGATGCGAAAATTGATGTTTGGGTTAGAGTTTGAGATGCACGAATCGAGGATGAAAAGTTATAATGCTGGTTATGCGCACGGTTGCGCTCCGCTTCCTTTTTAAAAAATAAAAAACTTACATACGATGAAATATTTTATTCATTTCTACGAGGAATGTCCAGCCACCGGTATGGATATCGAGATCGAAATTACGTTTACTTGCGACGAGGAAGAGGATCAGGAAATCTTTTGGGGTTTTCCGGTTGCGGTTCCGGCGAGTAATAATATTGAGATTCTGGAAGTAGTTAAAAACGGGAAGACTTGGCACGACTACCCAGATTCTATAAACGATGAAATACACAAACACGACTGGGAGCCCGTGACGGATTTCCCAAGGGTGATGGTTCAGGAACCAACCGCCCAATATTTTCTTACCATTAAAAAAATCAACTTATGCAACAAAAGACCATTGGCAGCCTAGTACACGAACAGTTAAAGCTGGTAGGCAAAGAGACCACCGATGACGTAATTAAAAGAGCGTATCATCGAAATTACAACCGACGGACTGGCAGCGGCGGAAATCGTTTTTACATCGCTACTGAAATTGTCAGTTATTTAATCACAAATAAAATTGTTTAATTCTTTCACCCGCAGCACTCCGCAAAAAATAGGAGTGCTGCTTAATCAACTTTTTACTATGAAAATTTCAATTCCAACGACAACTCTAAAAGGGTTACAGAATCTAATGGATGAAAAATCCAAAACTTTGACTTTGAAATATATGAAAGGTCATCCACGGCAATATCGGTTTGACGCGAGTCGTGGTTCATTTAATATCCAGGGAGAAATTCCGGTGACCAAAGCGGGAAAACCGTTTTCGTTGATTCCTATTTCCTATCGTGTGTTTAAAGATTCGCTTTTTGGTACGTCGAAGCGGAGCTGGTTAGAGCTGTTTTTTATTGACAGCATTGGTGCCGTTGCAAGTGTCATGTTACACGGATATAGTGTTGAGCACTTTTTCAATATGTCGCAGAAATTGTTTTACGAAGATTTGAAAATTACGGAGATCAAGATTACGATTACTCCGCAGGAACGACAGACGGCCAAAGGCGAGAAATATTATATCGCAGAATTTGAACACGAGGCAGCGGATCCAGACTACTTGAAATTGGCGAAGGCGAATACCGAGGGTTTTGAGTTGTATCGTGAAGATACAATTCAGCCGACCAATACGATGATTGTTTGGGAAAATTATCCTTTGTGTATCGTGGAGGCGGAGAAGCTGGAAGCGGCTGCAGAAGAGGAAGCAGTAGAGATGGAGGTAGTGGAAGCGGTGGAACCCGTCAAGAAGCTGGATAAAGTAGCTTGATTTTTTTTCATAACTAAGGTGGCTCTGTTGTCTGATAACGGAGTCACCATTTTTTTCACCGCTGCTGGCCACTTGCTGCTAGCTCCTTGCTTCTCTTTACTGCGTCTCCGAACGCATCCAAGAAAAGCAAGCGGCTAGCAGCAACAGGCCAGCGGCTCAACTCAAAACCATGATCCAACACGAACACCAACAACTACTCAAAATCATTCACGAAAAATTTGCCACGGCCAACCGGTCGCCCAACGAAACAGTAATAGGAAACTGGTTAAGCCTAAACGGCATAACCACGCACACCGGAGCGGATAAATCTTATCGAGCGATCGAGGCCTATTCCAACAGTCGGTTGTCTCAAATCAAAAACCAGCTGATCGGAATCCAGCGGCCGAGTCCTTTAAAAGCTTTTTCGATGGGTAGTATTTTGCACCAAATTATTTTGGAACCGGAATTGGCCGAAGCAGAGGATTATGTTTTTTTGACTCCTGCTCCACGGCGGCATTTGCAAGCGGCTAAGAAATCGGCGTTTCGAAATCGACTTTTGAAAAGAGTTTTGGGAAACGAGGCTACTGAAATCGAGCAGATTTTTACCTGGACAGATGCTAAAACGGAATTGCCTTGTAAGGCGAAGGTTGATATCGCTTATGAGGATCCACGAGGATTACATGTGATTGATCTAAAGTCTACTGGAGCGGGTAATAAGGCGGCGTTCATGGCGGATTGTGAGAGGTACGAATACGGGCGACAGGCGGCGTTTTATTTGGATGGGACGGGAGCGAAGACGGTTGTGATTTATGGGATTCAGAAGCGGGCGCCTTATCGGGTTTTTCGGAAACGGTATACGAAACGGGAATTGGAGAACGGGAGGAAGATGTATGGGTTTATTTTGAGGAAGATTTTGAATGAAGACAGAGTTTTTAAATTTCCAGTGGGTTTGAAAGCTGCGTAAAAAAGTAATAGTTTTTAGCTCCTTTTTATCTAGTTGATAATATTATTGAAAAATAAAAGGCTAAACAGCCTTAGTAAATAGAAAAAGCCCCTGATCTCTCAGAGGCTTCTCTATTTTTTTTCTTCTTATTGCTTGTAAAGCTGTTTCTACACGGGACGTGTAAACAAACCCTTTTATCTTTTTATACCTCTTTTTTTGCGGTCTTGGCTTGTGGGGTCACAGCGGGTGTCACAACAGGGGCAAATTGCCGAACTAATACACATGCATCGTTCCAATTATTCTAAAGTAGAAAAAGGCGAACGCGATCTATCCCTAGAATCGGTCAATAAAATTGCCAAGTATTTTGGAATGACGATTGATCAGCTCGTCAACTTCGATGGCAATATGCCAGATGAGGTAACCATTAAGGACAAAAGTTTGATGGAACAAGTTAAACTAATCGCTCAGCTCGAAGACGAAGAAAAATCTATGGTCTTTAAAATGATCGACACTTTTTTGACAAAAAAGAAGTTCAAAGATTTCTTTCAAAAGAATATCGCAGCACTCTAAATGTTAAAGTTTGCTTTTTTATCACTTTTTTTTGATGTCACCAATCAGGTTATCCAATCTCCCAGCACCGCCTTGGATTGTAACGTCACCACCGGAACAAACATCGGTATTAACTTCTGGGGAATGTGTGATGATTCAGAAACCAAAGGGAATAGCATACAAGGAAATTCAGTTGGATTATTGTATGGACTATTTCCCTCAGAAGGGAATGCTTTTACTGGTCTACAAGATGATCTTGGAAATGTATGGAGTGGGAATTTTGAAGAAGATGGAGCACGTCATCTGGGAACATTCGAGATAATTGAGTTATCAGAGTATATTGTCGATTCTGATGAGGATTCAGAATTTTTACCACTCTGGAACGCGGAAGGTGAATGGTTTGAAGATGATCTAGATCATGATGAAACTTATTCTTGTAAAGAAAACGAAACCTGTGGGAATTCTAGAAAAGTATCAAGTGTTAATCGTTTGGATGAAGCTATTAGTTTATGGAAATTGCCTACCGATGGATATGTAAAATCTTTAAATTGGACTGGCCAACAGCACCTTTATCGTCGGATGGTCAATAATCCTGCCAGCAGAGAATTGTACAAGGAGTTTTATGGTAAGCAAGATGGCAATGCAGTTGCTCGACTGACTGAAACTTTCCAAGAACTGGAAAACCTGTATAGCGTTAAAAAATATAATAATCAAGAATGGGCAAAAAAGCAGGAAGTACTTATGAAATCTTTTGAGGAGATTACTCAAAATCAAACTGCTTTTTTTAGTACGGATGATAATGCTTCCAGAGCTGAATTATTAGAATCAGCGAATAGGCAGATGGTTACTTTTAATGAGCTACAAGCTACCACTACTGAAAAAGAGCAACGAGCTTTGCTAGAAGAGGAGAGTCAAACTCAACTAAAATCAATATCTGAAAAATCGGATAATATATACATGCAGAATTGGGTGAATGTCCATCAAATATTGGAAAGTAAAATCGATGATTATACGGTAGATTTTTCTAAAACAGATATTCAAGTTTTGACGATGGTAGCCAACCAATGTATTCTTTCTGGAGGTGATGCAGTACTTGTTGCAAGAAGTTTATTGGCTGAAACTGGAAACTTTACTTATAATGAAGTAGAACTTTGTAGTGGTGCAAAGAAGAGAGAAGAGGATCAGCAAATCGAATCTCAATCAAGTATTTCGGTATATCCTAATCCTGCTCAACAAGTGATTAACGTTAGCTTTAATAATTTTAATTCAGGTGAGGTGGTACTAACGCTTAGGAATGCACTTGGATCAATTGTCCGCGAAAGAACGATTAACTCGAATGCAACTACGGAGCAATTATCACTAGATGATTCAGCGAGCGGTATTTATTTTCTAGAAGTTGAAATAGATGGGGAGCGTAAGCACATCAAGAAAGTTTTAATTGTTAAATAACCGACCTTTTTTAATTTTAAAGCCGGAGTGTAATTGATACGCTCCGGCTTTTCTTTACCTTTACGAAAAAAATGAAATTTTTATTTTGTTTATTCTCAATATTATTTCTGGTAATAAATGCTACCTTCTCCCAAGCCAAATATGATTACAATTGGTTGTTTGGGCGAGGATTCCCAACTATGTCAGGGGATGGAACATTAATCAATTTCAATGATAATCCTAGTACAATTAGTTTCAAAGAGATTGGAGTTACTCTGGAACAAACGAATACCACCATATCAGATAAAGACGGGAATTTACTTTTCTATACAAATGGATGTCATATTTCTGATATTACTAATGATTTAATGATGAATGGTGATAGTTTAAATCCAGGAAGGTTACACACTGATTTTTGGTGCGAGTCTGGCGGATACAGTGTAGTTCAAGGTGTACTCTCTCTTCCAAAACCTAATAATGAAAATGAGTATTTACTTTTTCATGTAAAAGATACGCTCGTTACAGACCCTGTTATCGATGTTTATGGAGACATTTTATATTGTACAACAATTGATATGTCATTAAATAATGGATTAGGTGCCGTAACAAAAAAAAATGAGGTGGTTATCCAAGATAGTCTTAACAATGGCGGTTTAACAGCAGTAAGACACATGAATAACATAGATTGGTGGGTCCTAATGCCAAAAGACCAAAGTAACGGGTATTTTACTTTATTACTCACCGAGAACGGAATAGATACAATATTTGAACAGAGTATAGGAATTTCAATTGCACCTGGTGGCGGTGGACAGGCTGTCTTTTCACCGGATGGGACTATGTATGCACGCTATAATCCATTTGACGATTTAGTAGTGTATGATTTTGATCGTAGTACGGGGCTATTAAGTAATTTTCGTCATGCGATTATTGAAGACGAAGATACCGTTGCAGGAGGTATTGCTATTTCTCCTAATTCTCGATTTGTATATTGTAGTGCGAAATTTCACGTTTACCAATTTGATTTAGAAGCAGATAACCTCGCTGCGTCTATGGAAATTGTAGCGACTTATGATGGTTATTTCTCGCCCTTTGCCACTAATTTTTACCTCGCTCAACTTGCTCCTGATTGTAGAATATATATTAATAGCACTAATACAGTCGATGTCCTTCATGTTATCAATCACCCTGATGAAAAAGGCATAGACTGTGATGTCGCACAGCATAGTATTCAGTTGGAGAATAATCATGTTTTCTCTATTCCTAATTACCCTAATTATCGTCTTGGGCAAGGGCCGGTTTGTGATACCTCTTTTATTGTGGCTCAACAAAATGTCCTAGTTCCAAAATCGGATATTACTGTTTTTCCAAATCCTGCAAAAGAGGTGATTAATATCAAATTTGGTAGTTTGACAAACGATCCAGTGGTAATAAAAATCCGTAATTCATTAGGAGTGGTAGTAAAGGAGAAGGTAGTTTCTTTTAATGCATCCGCCGAGCATATACTTCTCGATCACCTAGTCAGTGGTATTTATTTTTTGGAAGTAGAGATAGATGGTGAGATCAAGCACATCGAGAAAGTTTTACTTTTTAAATAAATGAAAATTGAATTTGAAAGGGGATTATAACTTTAATAGTAGTATTTCTCAATTCCATCGCCCCTCATTCCAATCCGGATAATCGTTTCTGTCTTCATCAGCTTCTCTCAAAAAAAACTCGTTTATCTAATAAAAGATGAACGAGTTGATATTAGAGTTTATGACTAGAAAAATTAATAAACGATCTCGTCTTTAATAATTATACTTTGGCCTTAATAGCTACTCGTCTGGTCGTTGTATTCTGCAGGTTTGAAATCGGAAGCGGTAGCAATAGTTCCTAACTGTAAGAGTAGGGCAATGATTAATGTAAACATAAGCTTATAGGTTTTGAAGTGAGTAAATATTAGTCTCTGATGGTTTTCAGGTAATTCTATTTTTAATTCCAACGCCCCTCATCCAAGTCCACCGCATTATCCCAATCCGGAGTAATATTCCCGTCTTCATCTTTATTAGCTGGAATGGTCATGGTAAGTCGGCCGATCACTTTTAGGTATCCCATATTTTCGTCGCACCACTGTTGAGCATCGGCTTTGGTGAGCGCTTCGATCTGTGGACCACCCCAGGTTAGGAGCTCCCCACTATGCGGACAGAGCGCCTTTATTTCTGTAGCCCAGATAAAAAGGTGAGGGTTTTTAGAATCCATGGTTTTTGGGATGGCCCAGAAATTTATCGAGGAAAAAGTGCTCCCGATTTTCACCGGGAGCCGAATGTTAAACAAACAAAAAACAAAAAATATAGAAACAGAAAACAACACACAGGCCACATGATCAACACATCCCGTGAGCATCGATTGCAAACCAGATCCTGACAAGGAATAATCTAGTTCGCTATCTAGTCCACTTAACTTTGAATCTTAATTTTTCTCATTGAGTGAATCGCTTCTTTTACTCCGGTTCTTTGGAGTGAAATGCGGTTTTCAATTTCAGTTAACTTCTGGAAGTGTTCTTCTAACCTTTCTACCTCCTCTATGAAAAATTGATCGGTGGCTTCGAAGATCTTTAATTCGGTCTCGGGCTTAACGGGTAGACTTCCGTTGTACCATTTAACCAGGGTAGAAATACTGAGCTTGGCGAGCTTTGCAATGGCGGTTAGGTCTTGTCGCTTAAGGCGAGATTTAGTGGTAGGTTTTCTGGTGATTTTTCTAGCCGCAGTTTTCCTGGTAGTAGGTTTTCTAGTAGTCATCTTTTTAGCTGCGAGCTTTCTAGTTGTTGCCTTTTTTTTTGCGGTCGTTTTTTTAGCTTCGTTCATAGTAAATTGGGTTTAGTATTTTAAAATTTTAGTAATGTTAACACAGATGTAATAGTTCCTGTTGTTGGTACGCAGTGTACTAATCTGCTTTCTTTTTGACCTCCGTATTTTTGATCTCCTTAATTGCGAATTGTATCCCTCTTTTTCTAGCAACAATCCGCTGCTCGATTTCAGACAAATTTTGGAGGACTTCTTTTAATCTCAAGGACTCCTGTTCGTAAAATCGATCGGTGGCTTGGAAGATTTTTAATTCGGTTTCGGGCTTTACTGGCAAGCTGCCATCATTCCATTTTGTAAGGGTGGAGATACTGAGTTTGGCAAGCTTCGAGATACCGACTAGATCCTTTCTTTGTAATTTGCTAATTGCTTTCTTTTTTGCCATAATGAATGGGTTTTATTATGTGGTTAATATGAGTTATTGATTTCCAATCATACTACTTTTTATTTGTTATTTAACACTAAATAATTAAATGCTTTCAATTACTTTGTTTTGATGGATGAGGATGGAAAATTGAATGGGATAGGGGAGGTTTGAAGTAAGGAGTGGTGATGAAATTATTGAGTGTCAATGCCTCCGATCAGTCGAGTGCAAAAGGATGAGTCAATAAAATGAATCGTAGTAACTTAACCAGTTGTCCAAAGTTTTGATGTCAGTTTCTCCTGGCTGGTCACCGGAGAAGGGAGCCAGTCGATGTCGATGCCCACGGAACTGGGGGACGGGAAGTTTGTCCCGATCTTGATTACCTCAGATTGGAATGGGACGGGTAGATTATTTGGCGAGTCGAGGGGTTGAGGTAAGAACCAAATTAGTGTTCGGATTCAAGAACATAATTAATACATCATTGAGACTTGTTTTTTATAATTTTGGAAGAAAATGGAAAAAGTAATTCTCACTCAAATTTCAATCGAAGAATTTCGTCAGATTATCCGGGAAGAGATAGAATCAGCACTTCAGGATTTTAAACAAAATGGAAGTTTTGAACAGGTTGAGGAAATATTGGATGTTGATGCTACTGCAAAGTTTTTAGGAATCAGCAAAGGTTGTTTGTACAAAAAAACTTATAAAATGGAAATCCCTCGTTTCAAACGAGGTAAGAGATTATATTTTAAAAGGTCAGAACTTATTGAGTGGATTTCTGAAGGGAAGCTGAAAACAATGAAGGATATCGAAATGGAGGCTGCTAATTATTTGGCAGCTAGACATAAAAGGTCTAGGAGATAGATTGTTTAGTAAGTAATATCAGTGGAAATTTTAGAGGATATCTAAATTTTATTTTGGCAATTAGTATGTTTTTTATATCTTTATTCATACTTACCGTGAGAAAACTTACTGGATAGAGGGTGCGATGTTTGTTTGATGTCTATTCTATATTCCATTTTACTATCATAAATTAATTTTTATTATTCTTATTTCAACCAGATAGGGGCATCACTTCCGCCGAGAAGGCTTGTCTTTACGTCTGATATAGAGGCTTTCTAGTTCCTAAATGATGAAGAGGTTTGACGGGTAGGAATTAGATCTGAATTATTCCTTTTTGTGTTTGAAAAATATAGAGAGAAGGTATTCAGTCCAATGGTTCGGCTACTTAAAAAGGTAAATACTTTAGGTTAATTAACATGATTTTGAGTAATAGGATTGAATGTGGACTGGGCAAAAAGCGACTGAAGAGAAATAGTGATGTATTGGGTGGAATAAAGCTTTTTTAATATTAAAGATTTGCTAGCTTCATAAGCCCTTCGTTTCTAAATAAAAAAGATGTTTGATATGGGGGTGCCAAAAAAATAATGTATCAAAAAATAAAGAATGAATAGTAAAACACTCACAATTTTAGGACTAGTAATAGCATTAATCGCAATTATTGTTTCATGTACTGTTCCTGAAATAAGAAGAATGATTGGATTAGATAAGAAAACGGAATGCCAAAAAGTAGCAGAAGAAATACTGTTAGATATTGAGATTTTAGAAAAAAAATATATTTCTTTAAAACCCACAGAGTACAGTTATGACGATTTAGCAAACTTATGTAAGGAGATAAATTCATTAAAAGAAAAAGTTAAGATTAATACAAAATGCGAAGAGCGTAGTTACTGGCAAAAAAGAGTAGTTGATTTCATTAATCTATCACATGTAAGAATACTGGAAATAGCAAAAAAATGGGATAGCGATGTTGCAGCAAGAGGTAATTTGCAGACTTCAAGAGATTTATATTCAAAAGCAGTAATTCTTGAACTGACATTATCCAGTAAAAAATTCTGTAACATAAACCAACACCTTTGTGATGATAAACTTAAAAAAGCATTCGACAACATTCTTTACAGATACGAAAAAGATAAATTCGTTGTTAATTAATATTTATTTTTTGGTATTTGCTCTAATACTGTTTCCAAGTTGCTCAAATTTAAAAAACTTGGAAGGTAAAAACGATTCATTACAGCAGAAAAATCAGTCGCTGAACACTGAGAATCAAAGACTATCTCGTCAATTAGAACGTACGAAAAAAAACTCTGAAGCATATAAAAATAAATTAAATCTTCTAAAAAATAGTACTGAAAAAGGTGGGAAACCTGTAAGAGATTTTAGAGGCCCTTATAAGAAGTTAGAAAATTTTTCAACTAAAGTTTCTGCAATTGAATGTGACTTATCTACTTTAAAGTTGAATTTTCCTAATGATTGTTTCATACGAACAGCAACAGTAAGAAGACTTAATTACAAAGAAATTTCAAGATTACTTGAAGATTATAAAGAAGATATATATTTCACCCTAGATAATGGTAAAGTAAGAATTTACATCGGACCAACCCAATCTCAAGAATTATTAGATCAAGTTAAGAATTATTCTTTTCCTGACGCATTAATAGATTGTAGTTTAAGAGAAGGAACAAATACTCAAAAAACAACTAAAGTTCCAAAAATAAAACCCAATTCTCAAAAAGGTGTAAAGCAAGCTGTCAAGTCACCGGAAATAGAAATCTACACCCAAAGGTTCTCACAAGATATTTTAGATGGTGCAACTATTGAAGTTGAAGGCGAGGAATTGAGAGGAAAAACTGAAATATTTCATTGCCAACAAGGACAAATTACATATGAACATCAAGATAATATTCCAGCAGGAAAATATATTCAACTTGCCGCAGTTAAAAGTTTTGATTGCCTAAAATTAGCGAATTGCCAATATCTTGAGCATCTGATTATTTTAAGGGTCTATGACAATGAGTTTTGTAACTATAGAATTCTATCCCAAGACATAGATAAATTCAATGAGATAAAGGAGTGCAGCGGATTTAAGAATATCCAAATTAGAAGAATGTGAAAAAGAAGGTTTGCTAGGATTGAGTAGATGGCTTGTACATTAATTCACTCAACATACATAACTAAACCTGCAATTTGAAGAGCGATTCTATCTTTGGTTTTTAGAAATAAATTGAATGAAGAATAATATTTCTATGGAGAAATTGAATGAAGCCATCTTCCCAATTATTACATTTAACCCTGAAAATAAAATTTGGAATTGTCTGGGAACGGGTTATTTCATCAATCCCGTTGGTGGATTTGCAACCGCTCGTCACTTGTTCTTTCATGAAGACAAACAAGTGGAACAAACACTTTATGGAGTTCATTTAGTTAACAACGAGGAATTCCACATCAGACCGGTTTATCAACTGGTTTCTGATCCCACATCAGATATTATGATTGGGAGGTTAGGAGAACGACGCTTAAAAGGGGGAGAAAACTTACCTGCAATGCAATCTGAATATTTTGCACTAGATTTTGAACTTTTATCGAAAGGTGATGATATCATGACCTATGCTTTTCCAAAAACGACAAGAGAAGTACTTGAATCCGGAGAGACTGAATTTTCATTTGAAGGAAGATTAGAAAGAGGTAAAATAGTTGATCTTCATAATAATGGAACTTCACAAGTGAAAAACAGATGTTATCAGACCACAATGAATATGGAAAGTGGAGCCAGTGGTGGACCCGTATTAAAAGATGGATATATAGTTGGGATAAACTCTAGCTCTTTTGAACTGCCTGAAGGGGAAGAACCAATCTCATTTATAACACCTATAGATTATATATTAGGTTTAAAAGTTGAGAGTAAGGGAAAGCTAGTTCCAGTTGCACAACTAATTAAAAGCGGATTCATTAAAACAAAATAAGCATTACTCTTTGAGTACGCTGCTTATGTCAATATTTGCCAAATTACATTCTTCTCAACTGTCCTTCCTTCTAGTCATCAAGATATCTGTAGGACTATCATTATAAAGGTAGTCTTTGAGCCATTTGACGACTTTCGGCCCCTAAAACTCTAAGATTATCGTCTCAATATAATTTCTTAACTTTGATACGGATTCAGTACTTATTCTAAGTACAAGAGGTGTATACCCGTCAAATATAGCGAACCACCACTCTTAAAGTTCTGAATAGTCGCAAATAGAACTATATGTCTAAGTTACGCTGTAGAACATAATTACTTGACTCCATTTGCTAACAAAAGTCAAGTATTAAAGAAGTATAAACACGGTCAAATAATATTGAGTAATGAACGCAGTTGAAATAGAGGAAGCTATCTCAGAGTTGGCCGATCAGCCTTTTGACTCGGAAGAATTTCCTTATGCCTTCCTTGAGGCATTTGGCAACAAGCCGACAACGATTAAGCGATTACGTAAAAAGGATTCCAACAAGTCTAAGATAAAAGGTGGTGTGCTGCAGCACAACAATATTCATATCGCTGTATGTGAAGAGGGGCGTGTTCCAAACACACTTGATCAGCTACGGGAGAGTCCTGCTACCACTAAGGCGAAGGCTAAACTGATCTTAGCCACGGATGGAAAGGAATTTCAGGCAGAGGACCTGATTGGTGGAGAAACGCTGGTCTGTAAATACGCTGACTTCCACGAACATTTTGGTTTCTTTTTCTCTTTGGCAGGAATTAGTACCGTCAAACAAATTCGTGATAATGCTTTTGACATTAAAGCTACTAGTCGTCTGAATAAACTTTATATTGAATTGCTCCGGCATAATCCAGACTGGGCAAAGGCAGAACGTCGTCCTGATATGAACCATTTCTTAGCGCGGTTGATCTTTTGCTTCTTTGCGGAGGATACCAATATTTTTGCTGGTAATGATTTTTTTACGGATACGGTACAACAAATGAGTACGGGGGATGCATCCAATACACATGAGATTATTAGTGAGCTATTTAGAGCAATGGACACCAAGCCCAAAGAACGAAAGAGAAACAAAATTAAAAACTGGGCTGATAAATTTCCTTACGTAAACGGAGAGTTATTCTCTGGTTCGACCGAAGTGCCAAAGTTTACTAAAATTGCAAGATCCTATTTGCTTCATGTTGGAAATTTGGATTGGCAGAAAATTAACCCGGACATCTTTGGCTCTATGATCCAAGCGGTAGCGGATGACGAGGAGCGTGGATCACTAGGTATGCACTACACCTCCGTTCCAAATATTCTAAAAGTATTAAATCCGTTGTTTCTTGATGATCTTCGCGCTCAGTTGGAAGAAGCGGGTGATAATGCCAGAAAGCTACTCAACCTCCGTAAACGTATAGCACGTATCCGGGTTTTTGATCCGGCTTGTGGCTCTGGAAATTTTTTGGTGATTGCTTATAAAAAAATGCGATTAATTGAAAATGAAATTAATGTTAGACGTGGTGAACCTAACCGTTCCAGTGAAATTCCATTAACTAATTTTAGAGGGATTGAATTAAGAGATTTTTCTGCCGAGATTGCCCGGTTGGCGCTTATCATCGCTGAATTTCAATGTGATGTATTGTACATGGGACAGCAATTAGCCTTGGCTGAGTTCTTACCGCTGGACGCTGAAAATTGGATTACTAAAGGCAATGCGCTTCGTATTAATTGGCTCTCTGTATGTCCTCCTACTGGTACGGGGGTTAAGCTCCATGGTGATGATTTTTTCTCCACTCCGCTCAAGCAAGCAGAAATTGATTTTGAGAACGAAGGTGGGGAAACTTATATTTGTGGAAATCCGCCATATTTAGGTAGAAAGAAACAATCAGACGAACAGAAATTAGATTTAAAAACTGTATTTCAAGGTAGGACTAAGGATACACTTTCGCTGGACTACGTTTCTGGATGGTTTATAAAAGCTGCAGACTATATGAAACATACTAATACAGATGCAGCTTTTGTTAGCACTAACTCTTTGTGTCAAGGAATACAAGTTGCAGCATTATGGCCAACAATCTTCAAAGAAAAAGCTTATATATCATTTGCCTATCAATCTTTTAAATGGGCAAACTTGGCTAGTCATAATGCTGGTGTTACAGTTTCGATCATCGGTCTGACCCAAAAGAAAAAAATACGACAACTTTTTACAATTGGAGAGGAAGATCAAATTAGTGCTAAAGAGACTGATAATATAAATGCATATTTAGTTCCAGCTCCTAATATTTTTATTTTTAAAAAAAGTAAACCTCAAGATGATAGGATTCCAATGCAATTTGGTAATCACCCATATTACGCAAATGATCTGATGTTAAAGTATGAAGATGCTAGAAATATGATTAGTAAAATCCCTGAGACAGCTGACTTCATACGACCTTTATATGGATCTAAAGAGTGTATTTCTGGAAACCCTAGAGCATGTATTTGGATTACTGAAGAAACATTGGCAAATGCTAATAAGGTCCCAGAAATACAGAGTCGAATTAAGGCTGTGAAAAAGGCAAGAGAAGTGAAAACTAAAGATAAACAAGCGTTGAAATTAGTTAGTACTCCTTATCGCTTTCGTGATCAATATGAAGCAAAAGAAAACCTGCTTGTTGTACCGATTGTAAGCTCAGAAAATCGTGAATACCTTCCTATTGACTTAGTGAATGCAGAAGCTTTAGTCCATAATAAAGCATTTGCGATGTACGACGCACCTCTTTGGAATATGGCGCTAATTGCCTCACGTATGCATTGGGTTTGGATCGGAACTGTTTGTGTGCGTTTAGAAATGCGATTCTCCTATTCCAATACACTAGGATGGAACACCTTCTCCGTACCACCTTTGACAGCAAAGAATAAAGAAGATTTGACCGCCTGCGCTGAAGAAATTTTAATTGCCCGAGAACGTCACTTTCCAGCCACCATTGCGGATTTATATAATCCAGAAAAAATGCCTGAAGATTTACGTCGAGCCCATAACCGCAACGATGAAGTGTTGGAGCGTATTTATATTGGTCGTCGCTTTAAAAACGACACAGAACGTTTAGAAAAACTTTTTGAACTTTATACTCAAATGAGTACTGAATAGAAATTTGTATGAATAAAAAGAAGACGATACCCTCAGTTACCGTTAATTACAAAAGTAACGGCAGTTCGACCAAATCTAACGAGCTAGGTATGCGAGTGATGCAAGAGCGCGCATTTGAAAAAAGAGGAGAACAATATCTATTGATCAAATCTCCTCCAGCATCCGGAAAAAGTCGGGCACTAATGTTTATCGCGCTAGATAAGTTGAATAAGCAAGGAGTAAAGCAAGCCATTATCGCAGTGCCAGAAAAGTCGATTGGTGCAAGTTTTGGAGATGAACCACTGACAAAATTTGGTTTTTATTATGACTGGAAGGTTGAGCCAAAGTGGAACTTGTGTAACTCGCCAGGAGAAGATGGTAGTAAAGTAAAATCCGTAAAATCTTTTTTAGATAGCGAAGATAAAATATTGGTGTGTACCCATGCGACTTTTCGATTTGCAGTAGATAAATTTGGAATTGAAGTATTTGATGACAGACTAATTGCTATTGATGAATTTCATCATGTTAGTGCCGATGAGGACAATGTGCTTGGATCACAGTTAAGACAATTGATAGGAAGAGATAAAGTTCATATAGTGGCCATGACTGGATCATATTTCCGCGGTGATGCAACCCCCGTTTTAATGGCTGAAGACGAATCCAAGTTCGATACCATTACCTATACCTACTACGAGCAGCTCAATGGGTATGATTATTTAAAAAAATTAAATATCGGATACTATTTTTATAGTGGTGCTTACGCGGATGAGATTTTAAATGTTCTCGATCCAAATGAGAAGACAATCATTCATATTCCTAATGTAAACTCGCGGGAGAGTATGGGAGATAAGATAAAAGAAGTTGAGCATATTATTGAAGAACTGGGGGAGTGGGATGGAATCGATCCTGAAACTGGTTTTCATAAAGTCAGAACATCAGAGGATAAAATTATTAAAATTGCTGATCTGGTGGACGATGATTCATCCAAGCGGCCAAAGGTCCAAGCAGCGCTTCGGATGCCAGCGATTAAAACCGATAGAGGCCACGTTGATATAATAATCGCGCTTGGAATGGCTAAAGAAGGTTTTGATTGGATTTGGTGTGAGCATGCCCTCACCGTGGGGTACCGTTCCAGTTTAACTGAAATTGTACAAATCATTGGACGAGCTACTCGTGATGCACCAAACAAAATTCAGACACGTTTCACAAACCTTATTGCGGAACCTGACGCTTCGGAAGATGCGGTCACTGATGCGGTTAATGATACATTAAAGGCGATTTCAGCCAGCTTGCTAATGGAACAAGTCTTAGCACCAAGATTTAACTTTACACCAAAAAATACAAATAGCGGGCCGGTTGAAGGATTCGATTACGGCAAAGATGGATATAATTCGGAAAAAGAAAACGTTGGTTTTAACGAAGACACCGGGCAATATCAAATTGAGATTAAGGGGCTTTCAAAACCAAAAAGTGAAGATGCCCAACGGATTTGTAAAGAAGATTTGAATGAAGTTATTGCAGCTTTCGCTCAAGACAAAGAAACCATTGCAAGAGGCTTATTTGACGAGGAATTAGTGCCTCAGGAGCTGACCCAAATCAAAATGGGAAAAATTATCAAAGATAAATATCCAGAACTTGACGAAGATGATGTAGAAGCGGTAAGGCAACATGCTATTGCCGCGCTAAATCTGACACAGAAAGCAAGGGAGGTGCTTAATAATGATGAGGAATTAAATCAGCGGGCAAATACTGCTTTGATTGATGGAATTCGTAAGTTTGCGATGGACGTGAGAGATTTGGATGTTGATTGGATTGATAGCATTAATCCATTTAGCGAGGCCTATTCAATTTTATCTAAAGCGATGACAGAGCAAAGTTTAAAAGCGATGGCCAGTGTCATTTCAGGTAAAAAATCGAGTATGTCATTAGAAGAGGCAAGAGGCCTGGCTAAAAGAGCTTTACAGTTTAAAAAAGAAAGAGATAGATTACCAGACATTAAATCTGCAGACCCATGGGAGCAACGTATGGCAGAAGGTATTGCGTTTTTAACACGTGTAAAATCTGAAGAAAAAAATGGCTAAAAAAAAGAAACTTACGGAAGAAGACAATGAGCTTTTGGCAGAACTTGGGATAAAAGTCGAAGCCAAAAAGACAGCTAAGCATACTGCACTGGAACAACGAATAATTACTGGTTTTGAAGAAATTCAAAAATTTGTCAAAGAGCAAGGGCGATTGCCAGAGTCTGGTGAAGACAAAGATATATTTGAACGGATATATGCGGTTAGGCTTGATCAAATTAAAAAATTAGAAGAATCTTCTAGTCTATTAAAAGAATTAGATTTTCAAAACCTTTTGAGTGAAGATAACAAATCTACTATGGATAACTCAGAAGATTTAGATGATGATGAACTACTAGCTCAACTTGGAGTAGAAGAGCACAAAGAGAATTCAATCACTAATCTAAAACATGTAAAACCTCGTGCCGAGAAAAGAGCAGCAGAAGAAATTGCGAATCGTACTCGATGTGAAAATTTTAATGAATTTAAACCATTTTTTGAGAAAGTTAAAATAGATATTGATTCTGGTGATCAAAAGACCGTACGTTTTAGAAAAGATGCTGGATTTACAAAAACGTCACTTAAAGAAAAACAATTTATAATTGTCGGCGGTCAAATTGCCTATATCGCAAAAATTGGAAAACCACAAAAAGCCCCTAATGGTGAAAACGATGCTCGTTTACGAGTTATCTACGACAACGGTACTGAAAGCAATATCTTACTAAGATCACTTATTCGTGCAATGTATAAAGATGAAACAAGTAGATTTATTTCGGAAGCTGAATTAGGTCCTTTATTTTCAAGTGAAAATAGTGATGATGATCAAGAGAGCGGAACCATATATGTTTTGCAAAGCCTATCAAATCATCCGATGGTCCAAGAAAACAAGAATGTTGTTCATAAAATAGGAGTCACTGGAGGAGATGTCAAAAAGCGAATCGCGAATGCTAAAAATGATCCTACTTTTCTTATGGCAGATGTAGAAATTATTGCCACTTATAAATTAGCTAATATCAATAGAACAAAACTAGAGAAGCTTATTCACAAATTTTTTAGCGCCACAAAATTAGAGATTGAAATTATAGATCGTTTTGGAAAGCCTGTTAAGGCAAGAGAATGGTTTTTAGTACCACTCTTCATTATTGATGAGGTGGTCGATAAAATTAAGGATGGGAGTATTAGTGAGTATTATTATGATCACGCTTCTGCGAAACTAAAGAGATTAAAACATTCCGATTAGACATCATCCCTTCTTTTAGTCATACACTGAATTTCGTTAGTCGTTGAGTAAAATCAATTATCAAAAATCATTAATTTTTATAATCAAAAGTTAATTAACGGATTATGCTTAAAGTATATTTTGATACTAATGTCTATTCAGATATTACTAAAGGTACAGACTTAGAATTTATAAAACGAGTCTATGACCTATCAGAAAAGCAAGTATCATTCTTTTATAGTCAAGCCCATTTAAGCGATCTAATGTCTGATAAAACGGATCACAAGTATCAGGAATTAAAGACTATAGAAGCGATCGCTGGTGGTAATTTTTTACATCGCGATAATAAAAACAATCAAATTATTAGCACTTCAATAAAAGCTAAAGAAGCATTTGAAGATTATAGCGAAGTTCAAGATGATGAAGGTATCTTTAGTTCTGAATATTTAAGGGATCCAGAATTTGATTTATTAAAAATGCAGTCAATTGACTTAGGGCCAGATGTTGAGAATATTTTGACTGAAGATGATAAAGCTCCCTCAAAAGCCTTTTTTGATAAATTTGGTATTACAAAGAGACATTACACTATTGAAGAGTGGCTTCCAATTGCCGATAAAATGAAGCGCATCTCTGAAAATCAACCTGAGTTACTTAAGAAAGTTCGTTCATGGAGCAAACAACATTTACAAGTTGGAAAATTTAATATCAAGATAGGCAATGTTAATTTTGATGAAAACTTAGCCCAAAGTGAAATCGGTAAATCATTCAAACAAATGTTGGATCAACAAATAGGAACTCTACCAGATGGTCTGAAAAATTTCTATGTTGAATTTATTAGCGGTTTTAATATGATAAATTTTCTTGGATTCGATTATGAGAAAAATAAAAAGGTACGATTTATAAGTACAAATAATGATGCACAGCATAGTTATTACGGAAGTGCTTCTGACATTATAGTCAGTCGAGATAAAGGACTATTAAATAAAAGTAAATTCATGTATTTTTCGTACGATATTAATACGGAAGTTATGGGTACGAACGAGTTTAAAACATTTTTAAAAAACTACCGTCCTTGATGAAAATTACAGATTGTTTTTTAATGAAAAATTAAAAAGTCTTCTCTAAAGTATTTTTCACTTATACCTCCTAATGTAGGTGAACTGATTAAATCTCCCTGATATCATTTCCTCTTTCATAAATCATCATAAAAAATGCTCCACCCGAAAGCAATCCACTATCTCCAAAAAATCACCAACCTCAAGCGCGGCCCTACCAAACACGGACTTGCTCCACACAAGCCCATTCTGCTATTAGCTATTTTGGATCTGATAGAAAAAGGAGGCATTACTAAAAACACGATTCCGTTGGATGAGCGATTACTTGTTAGTTTTAAGGAACATTGGGAGCTGCTGATAGAGACCAAGAATGTCCGTAATATTGGGTTGCCGATTTATCATTTACAAAACGATGGCTTTTGGAGTACGATTACCAAAGAAGGTCATTTGCTAGAAAAAGCCATTTCCAGCAATCAGCAGTTTCTCCAACAACTATCTCATGGTATTTTTGAGGAGCCTCTTTTTGAGTTGCTTCAGCAGTCGGAATATCGAGCGATATTTCGGATGGTGCTAGCAGATACTTTTTTCCCAAACAGCAAGCAAGAGATCCAATCCACGCTCCCGTCTTTATTCCAGGAAATAGAACAAGAAGTACTCGAAGAAGCACCCGCTAAATATCGTACAAAAATTAGTTTGACAGAAGGCTTTGTCCGCGACTGGAAATTTAAAACTAAGGTTATGGATCTTTACAACTATACCTGTTGCTTTTCCAAGCTGAAGGTAGAACCGACCTTTGCCTTAATCGAAGCCGCTCACATCAAGCCACACGCAAAATTTGGTATCAACACTATTACCAACGGTATCCCACTCTGTGTTTATCTACACCGTGCTTTCGACAATGGACTGATCAGCCTGAGTGATGATTATAAAATACTGGTCAAAGGCAAAAAGACCTTTAAGGAAACAGACTCTCCATTAAATCTTCGACAGTTTGCAGGTCAGGAGATCTTGTTGCCGGAAGCGGATCGGTATTATCCGGCGCTGGAAAATTTAAGATGGCACCAGGAGCGGTTTGGGTTTTGAGTAGGGTAGGTGGATGTTGTCACTTTCTCTCTCTTATTCCCACTAGCCTTATTGAATTCTTTGGTGAAACGGAGGACTAATCAAATAGGTGTTGTAACACATAAACACCATGCCCTGGCGATTTCGGGGGATATCCAATTTTTGTTATTGTAATATCCATGTTTTTCATATCTTTACAGTGACCTGCCTTGAGAAAAATTACTGGATAGATAATATGAAATTTGTTTTATAGACACTTTACATCCGATCTCAGACTTAATACTTATTTGTTATGTAAGTTATTCTTTTTGTGTGTTTAAGCATAAAAGAGATAGATAATTTGTCTACTGAATCGAATCATTAGTGAAGTCAAATTTTGAGAAATTTTGTGATGTTTGAATTGTACTATTTCCCTGAAATTATTTAGTATGAATTGAACTCTATAAGAATCAATAAAATAGAAAAATGTATATAGAAGCTGCTTACAAAAATTCAGATTGTATTAATAGTCAGATCTTAATATCTATGATTTAACTTTCTTATTTCCAAAATCACTATTATGCAAAATAAATTAGATTTTAGCACATTAAATATTTCGAACATCGTAGTTCATGATATACCTAAACATAAAAAGGGAGATTTAACTATTGAACCAACCTATGGTCAACAAGAAAGTGAATTAACCACTACATTAAAACTGTTTTTTAAGGATAAGGTAGTACAATCACTTAAAAGTAGCCGTTCTTATAATGTAGTATTTGATGACGAAACAGAATCCATTGTTCCGTGGCAGATTAAGACCTTGATTGAAAGTAAAGGAACCGGTTTAATTACTAACTCAAAATTAATTGCTAAACATTTATTTGAGATACAAGTAGGAAATAATGCCGCTGGAATTTTAGTCTGTATATTTGGCAAACTAAGTAAACAGAATGTATGTATATTAATGAAATTAGAAAGAGATAAGGGAGCACAACTTACATTAAATCCTAAAACTCATTCTTTTAACATCGAAGAAGTTCAAAATTTAATGCTAACTGAAAAAACAAAAATTTTTAAAGTTGCTCTCTTTCTTTTAAGAGATGAATTTGAGTTGAAGTATGATGGTTTCATAATGGACCATCAAACTGACATGAGAAGAAAAAAGGATATAACTACATGGTTTTTGGGTAAGTTCTTAGGATGCAAACCTTTTGAAGACCCAAAAATTGCCACTCAGAAATTTTATAATTACACAAGAGCATATATTGCTACCATTGAAGACAAGATTGAGCAGGCAGAATATCTAATGCACCTTAATTCGTATGTGCAAAAAAACACCAAAAAACTTAGCCCAAAAGAATTTGCTGAAGATTATTTAAAAACCACAGAATTAAAAAATAATTATAAAAATTATTTAAAAACCAAGAACTTTAGTTTCACTTCTTTCCAAAGAGACATTACACAAATCACAGGGCAGGTAAAAAAAATTACAGTATTGTTTCAGAATGGCATTACAATTATTGGAGATAAAGGAGAGTTTGGTAATAGAGTCAAACTTGAAAAACTAAAAGATGGACAACATAAGGCAATCATTAAATCTAAAATTAAAAAAATAGAATAAAATGTCTTTAGATGTCAAAATGATTAAATCTGATTGGGAGAAGGACAAACCTAAGTACGATGCGTTAGGGGCTTTTGTATTTGATTTTATAAAAAAAAATATAAATCAAGAAGAAATCTTACCTGACGTTTCATATAGAGTTAAAGAGCTAATTAGCATAATAAAAAAAATAAAAAGTAAACAAATAGATAAAGATTATTCGTACGAGAGCTTAAAGGATAAGCTTGGTCTACGAATCATATGTGACTTCCAGGAAGATATGGATAAGGTTGAAAAATTTATTCGTAATTTCTTTGAGGTGGTCGATGCAGAATACAAACAGGAAGAATTAAATTTTGATAAATTAGATTATATATCAAACCATTACGACTTAAAAATTAAAGCATCTCTTGAAGAATTTAATGAAATAAAATCATATAAGAATCTTATTTTTGAAGTCCAAGTCAGAACATTAAATCAGCATGCTTGGTCAAATACATCTCATAAATTATCTTACAAACAGGATAATGAGATATCTCCAAAAATAAAAAGGAAAATTTACCGATTACTTTCACTTTATGAGATTGCAGATGATGAGTTTTCTCTTGTCAACAAATTATTAACCAAAACTCCTGAGAATCTAGTATTTTCTATGATAAATATGCTTGAAGGAAAAATTTTCAAGTATGCTAACTTAGACTACAATAGAGACTTATCAATTTACAATCTTGAAATTATATTAAAGTTTTTCAACATAAAAGAAAAAGATGAAATTTTTAATGATATAGAATCTTACATTAATTCTAACGAAGATAAAATAACTGGAATATTCAATGAGAATAAATCCAGATTTCATGAAATTCCTTTATTAACTCAACCCGAAGTATTCGTTATTTGGTTTTCGTTAGATCATTTTGCTTTTTCTATTACTGACAATTGGATGAAAGAATTTGATGAATATGAACTTGAACAATTGGCAAATATTTGGGGTACTTCAATCGATTAGTCATGTCATCTGAACAAAAAGAAATTACATATTGGTCTTCATGGAAAAAATGGCCATGGACAACTAAAACTGCTTTTGCACTATCATTATTAGGTTTCATATTTATGATTTTGTTTAGTTTGATGGGACCATTTAATGATTGGAGTTTTAGTATAGACACCGAGATTGCTGATCATTTTGGAAGTTTAATTGGAGGTGTGGTTGGATCATTATTTTCATTAGCTGGATTTCTCCTTTTGTATGAGACGATCATAAAACAACAAGAATCATTTCAAATACAACAATTTGAAAATAAGTATTTTGAATTAATTAAGATCCATAGAGAAAATGTTCAATCAATAAAATATAAGGTTCCAGATTCTACTGATGATAAAATTGTCTCCGGGCATGGATTTTTCGTTCAATTAAATGAAGAGTTTGACAAATTATATGACCTTATTGTTGATTTTAAAATTTCATCATTAAGTGAAATAGACCGTATTGAAATTACATCCATAATTTTGTTTTATGGGGTATCACCAAAAAGCGAACGGACCCTTAAAGACGCTCTAAATAAATATGATACTGAAATAGTAGACGACATAATCAAAAATCTCAGGAAAGTTAAAACAGATTATGATGCTAATATTTTATTCTTTGGAGGACATCAAAATAGACTTGATCATTATCTAAGACATTTTGCCCAAACTATAAAATATATTGACAGGACCGTTTTTCTCAACGAAAGTCAAAAATATAATTATGCTAAATTGATAAGGGCACAATTAACTCAGTTCGAATTAAGTTGCTTTTTTTATAATACGCTCACAAAATTTGGCAAAAGCTGGCGAGAGTATCTTCTAGTCGAAAAATATCAATTAATTAAAAATCTACCAAGAATTCTAACCTCAGGGATACAACCAGAAAAATACTATCCAAAGATAAATTATGACTATAAAAAAAATAACTAATACAGCCATCAACTAACTTATTTATCTTGAACTTATTTATGGATAATTCCATGGTATTTTTGAGGGGTCTCTTTTTTAGTTATTGTTATTGCTTGGTGACTCATTTCCTCCCGCATAGGTACAATAAGGCGACGGTCGTCTTCAATCCCTCTGATTGATTACTGGCGGTTGAGTAGTAGTTTTGTTGAATTTTGAAAGAAGATGTATATTTAATACTATTTAATTTAATTTAATGTTATGCCAGCGAGTGTGGAGGTGGTATGAGAAAAAAACGCAGAAGGATATAGGAGGATGGCGGTGTGACATTGTTATGTGCAATTAAACGAAAATCGAAATTTGCCAAGAAAAAGAATAGATTAATTATCATTTTTTTTAAGAAAATTTTTAATTAAAATATATAGCCACATGAAGCCTATTGTAGTTTTAGTTTTTACTTTACTTATAGCTACATTTTTTTCAGCTATCTTAATTTATTCGTCATCAAATATTCCTGAGGAAGTTGAACAGGTTAATAATGATTTAATATTAAAGGCATCCGTGAAATTATGCAGTGGAAGATACGTAGATATAGGAAAGTGTACAGGTAGCGTTTATTGCAAAGCTTGTAAAACATGTAATTATTGTGCTTATTGCAATAATGGAGGTTCATGTGGTGTTTGTGGAAAACGACCATCAAAGCCTAAGGTTTACACATATCCTTTGCCATCGCAGAAACCTAAGACTTATACATATCCCTCACGAAAAAAGAAGGCATATGACAATAAGGAGTCAACTATTCTGCAATCTTCAATAAAGACATATTATTTACTAACCTTAGAAACTAGTTTGAGAAAATTGCCAACTTCTAAATCGGAAGTCTTACTAAGGTTTAAAACTGGAGATACAGTGGGGTTCATAGAGCACTATAACGAATGGTGGTCTAAAGTGAAATTTGAAGGACGAATTGGATATGTGAAAAGAAGATTGTTGAAATGAGAATTCAAACGGTGTCAGTAATGAATAATGAAAACCAATAATGAGCTTACACTTTAATTTGAATATAAATATTGAACTCTCTTACAATACTTCAAAAGAGATAATCGAATTATTTCAGAAAAAAGCTAATGGTCAAAAATGGAGTATGGAGTATGGAGGACAAGGAAGTTGTACCATTCGAAAATGAAATTGAATAATTGTTTGAAGAAGGTAAATCCATAAGGGAGCTATGCATTCAAACATTCCACTTTCAGAAACAAAATTATTTAAGTTTTCCAGAATTCAGAAAGTTTGAAAATGATTTCTATGTTTATATAAACACAAACACTCAAACAATAAATGTATGTTCAAACGAATATTAACCCTAGCTATTACCTTTGTTTTTGCAAATGTATTGTTGTATGCGCAATCTGATATAAAAGATTGCATAGTTTCAAAACATCAGTTAAAGACTGTATACAATGAGAAATGTTTAAATTTTAAGAGATTCGAGCATATATCCTACAACGGTAACGATATGATGTTAGAGTATATAGATAGAATTGGCTCAAAGGAATTGACACAGCATTGTATCAATAAATGGTCAAAATTGAATACAGATGGATTCGAAAATTGCTATAAAGATTATCTCTCTAAAAATGGGTATATCTCTCGAGATGATTATTACAAAAATTTTTACTACTTAGAAATTGTAAGTATTTTCAATTCAGATTTAAGGTCTTATCATAGTGCAAATGTTAAAAAAAGTTCGAATTCTGGATATTCAACATCATCAAATTCTTATGCTAATTTAAATATTTCAAACTCGCTTGAAAAATCATTTTATAACAGTATCGAAGGATATAGTCCTACAGTTTCAAATCTAGTTCAATTTTTAAATATGTCTTTTTCTGAATTCAAAATTAAAATGAATGAAGCAAATTATACGTATTTAGCATCATCAAATTCTTACGTGTCCTATAATGGTGGATTCAGTTATATTAAAACTGATAAGGAATTCCAAATGTATTTTCATTCTATGCCAAACACCAGTATTTTCTCTTTATTTAGAGCGAATAATATTTATCCTAGATATTTATCAGGCTTTGATGTTTATGACTTCCAAAGTAATGGAGTTGTATATTCAATTGGTACACAAAGTGGAGGTGATGATTTATTTATTTTAATAAAGTGACGATAGATTAAATATATCTTCAATTTATTAGTAGCTATCAAGCTGTTGAACTTCTACCGCTGAAAAAAATAAGAAACATAACTAAAACTAAATCATGCAAGAAGAAAATAAAAAAGACCAAGTCATTCAAAACTGCATAATCCGGAGCAAGCTGTGCCACTTTGGTGGTTTCCTGCCGGAGCAAGTTGTGCCAAAATAAGAAAGAAGTTGATTTTATTGCATAATCCGACCCCACAGCCTTCCGATTCCGGCATACTGACTCCCTGGATAGGAAACGAATGTTAATAACATTCCGGGCCATTGACCCCCCCCTAGATAGGAAGCGAATGTTGGTAACATTCCGGAGCATTGAACCCCCTCATTCAGGAAGATCCTAAATAAGGAGGAATAAGTAGCATTTTGTAGATGCTCATCACTAGGTCCTGGCTATTTCGAGGGAGATATAAATTTTGTTTTTGTAATATCCATGTTTTTTATATCTTTACATTTACTTACCTTGAGAAAACTTACCGGATAAAAAATGCGATGTTTGATTGATGCGCATTTTGTGTTCTATTTTACAATCATTTTTATTTTCATTATTCTTACCTGAATAGAATAGGATAGTAGATTCTGTTTTATGCAGGCTCGGATGTATGCGTTAGGAGTCTGTTAACTAGCTCTTTACGGGACGAACAACGAGCACTTTGTTAGACTTCTGGTGTATGGAGGCTATCCCTTTCTACATTTTTGAGGTGGGGTAATATTATAGCTTTTATGAATAATAATTCAAGGAGATAGTAATTATTAAGCACAGTGTGGTTATAGATAATTTTTTTAATTAAAAGAAATGGAAAACGTTTTAAAACTAAAAATGATAAGTGAATTAAATAAATATTCATTTTTCATTCCATCATATCAAAGAGGATATAAATGGACAAGCAAAGAAGTATTGGACCTACTTAACGATATTGATGATTTTAAGCCACGTCTAATTGATGAATCTGAAGATAAAACATGGTATTGTTTACAACCGGTAGTTATTAAACTTAAAAACAAAGATAAAAATGAATATGAAGTAATTGATGGACAACAAAGGTTGACTACTATATATTTAATTTTACATTATTTAAACCAGGATTATGTAGAAAAAAGAAGAGAAAAATTATTTGAAATAAGTTACCAAACAAGACTAAAATCCAACAACTTTCTCAAAAGCATTAATGAGGATACATTCGATAACTCTAATTCTGATTTTTATTATATAAGTGAAGCCTATAAATCAATATTAAATTGGTTTGATGAAAAAGGGAATGAGTTTGATAAATCTAATTTTAGATCAAAATTGAAATTTCATTCAAAATTAATATGGTATGAATCTAAAGAAGAAAACCCTATAACAATTTTTACTAGAATTAATGTTGGAAAAATACCACTGACAAATTCAGAACTTATTAAAGCATTATTCCTTAATAGTTCAAATTTTGACCAGGGAAATCAGGAAAAGCTTAGATTGAAACAACTTGAGATATCAGGAGAATGGGATCAAATTGAAAATCAATTACAAAATGATCATTTCTGGTATTTCATATCAGGTACTCAGTCGACTTCAAATAGGATTGAGTTTATTTTTGATCTAATGAATACCGAGCCCGATAGATCAGACGATTACTCTACCTTTAGATTTTTTAGTAAAAAATTTAAAAAGAACGATTTTACAACAGTTGAAAAGAATTGGAAAGAGATTAAAGAATACTTTCAAACATTTTTTGAATGGTTCAATGAAAGAGAATTATATCACAAAATAGGATATCTTCTTACTGTGAATGATAACTCACTGAAGGAGTTATACTTAAAATCTTCGAAGTTGAAAAAATCTGATTTTAAAAAATATATAAACGGGCAATTAAAGGTAAGTGTTTCTAATATTAGTCTAGAGAATTTACAGTATTCAGAAAAAAATAAGGTTAGAAAAATTTTGATACTCTACAATATTCTCACAATGCTACGGGGCGAAAAAGACAGATCATATTTTCCTTTTGATTTGTTTAAAACTGAAAGATGGGATATTGAACATATTACATCTATCAAAGAAGAAATACCCGATAAAAATAGAGATCAGTGGCTTAGTGATGCAAGCGTTTTTATAGATATTTCGAAAAAAGAAGGTAAGCTGTTACTTAAGAAAACAAAGGAGATTAATATTGAAGACGAGGAAGAGTTTAAAATTCTCTTCGAGGAAATTGTCTCGCATTTTAATTCAGAAATCACGGATGCAGATATTAATGACATCTCAAATCTAACCCTTTTAGATTCTGGAACTAATAGAGGTTATAAGAATGCTGTCTTTCCTTTAAAGCGTAAAACGATTATAAATAGAGATAAATCAGGTGTGTTTATCCCAATTTGCACAAAGAATGTTTTTCTAAAATACTTTAGCGAATACCCACCCAAAATATCATTCTGGACACAAGATGATCGAAACAATTACGAAGATGATTTATTTAATATTCTTAATCCTTACTTAAACTAATAATGGAAGCAGAAATTCAAGGTAGAATAAGTGATCTTCATACACTTTTAAAAGAGTATATTGTTGAAATACCTATAATACAACGTGACTACGCACAAGGCAGAAAGGATAAAAAAGAATTACGTGAGAAGTTTTTAAATTCTTTGCTTGATGCGATAGAAAACGAAAATGAAATTAAATTAGACTTTATTTATGGAAGTGTTGTTAATGGTAATTTTCAGCCTTTAGATGGTCAACAAAGGTTGACAACATTATATTTGTTGTACTGGTATGCAGCTTTCAGAGGAGATAAACTATCATCAGAAACAAAACATCTTTTAAGTAGGTTTACGTATGAAACAAGAATTACATCTCGAGAATTCTGTCACTCACTAATAAATGAAGTACTAGATTTATCTGTAGAGATGTCACTCAAAGAATCGATAATAAATTCAAATTGGTTCTATTTATCATGGCTTAATGATCCAACTATTGATTCGATGCTCCGCACTATTGATCACATAGATGAAAAGTTCAAGCATTTGCAAAATTTTTGGGAGAAACTTAATAAGAGTTCTAGTGCAATTTCATTCTATTTCGTCGAATTAGAAAGGTTGGGATTGACAGACGACTTATATATAAAAATGAATGCAAGGGGGAAACAGTTGACACCTTTTGAGAACTTTAAAGCTGGTTTGCAAAAAGTTATAAATGATAATAACTGGGATGAGAATAGAGGACTCAAAGATACTTTTGGTATAAAAATCGATAATGATTGGACTGACTATTTTTGGTCTCATTTTAATAAAAATAACACGATAGATATTTCTTTGCTTAGGTTTATTAGCGCAGTAAACATGATAAATAATAGTAGAGACAGAAGTTTAAATGTAAAGGATGAAAGAGCAAAATACATTAATCTCCTCCAGGAAAAGCCTAATAGTATAAAGCCTGAAAATTTCACTGCCAGTGGATATAAATTTCTTTATAGTTGTTTTGAATTATACATGTATCAAGTTGTCTTAATGAAATATTTAGAAAGACAAGTATCTTTTCCTATGTGGAGACATAAAGCAAATACGTCAATTTTATCAGAAGTGGTGTATAATGAGAATACTAATTCTACTGTAAACAAAGAAAGTGCATCCTATACTCAAAAGGTATTACTTTTTGCAGAGATTCTATTTTTTCAAAAGGTTATTGATAATAATGAAGATGCTTATTCGGATTGGATGCGAGTTATTAGAAACATCGTTTCAAGAGCAGACATAGACCGAGAAGGAAGTAGACCAGATATTATTAGAAGTCCTCAGTCTTTTGATGGAGCCATTAATCTAATAAATGAACTTGCTGCTGGATGTCAAAATATTTATGAACATCTAGCTTCTAATCCAGAAATAAAATCTCAATTTGCTAAAGCACAAGTTATAGAAGAAATACATAAAGCTAAACTTATAAATCGTGATGAAAAAAATAAAGAATTACTTTTTCAAGCTGAAGATAATGAGTTATTGAGAGGCAGAATAGATTTTCTTTTTTATGTTATGGATTATGACAAAAAAGAAGATAATTTTAATGCAGAATTATTTGAAAAAATAACAACTGTATTCAACAACTATTTTCATAATGAAAAATGTCTAAATAATGATCTAAGACGAGCATTTTTGACCATCAGTGTAAATAATGAATATAAGTTCTATAATTACTGGTGGTCTTTTTGGCATATTGCAAAGTCAACGAAAAGACGACTGTTTGATAAGTTTAGAGAGCTTGAATATTATTTAGACTCAGAGTATAAAGAATATTTTAAAAACTTAGTATTAATGTTATTAAGTTCAAACCTTGAAGAGATTAGTAGCGAATTTGCTCCTCCAAATGACTTTCCAAATTGGAAGTTAAAATTGATTAAAGATAAGTCTATCCTAGACCAACAATGTAAAACTAACTATATAGCAATCTCGGAGAGTGGAGATTCTTGCTATTTGTTAAAAAGTAAAAGACCAAGAAAGATTGAAGGGAGTATTAAAATTGAATGACGTTAAATCGAATAAATAGATTTGGGAGTGCGATAGTCTAAAGGTTAATAACATTCCGGACCAGGAAGGTCAAATAAAAATATTGATGATTCTAATCATTGTTTTAATCGTAATAGGTATCGGCTTAGGTATAGTATTTTTCTTGAAATAGTCAATGTCATAAATCATACACATTTATAATTCGCTTTTAACAAAATACAACACCAAAAAATTGGATTTCAAATAATAGGAAAGATTCAAAATTGGTCTTCAGATTAAGAATTCTTGATTTTAATCTAATTTTATATATTTGTAATATTTTTATTGTGTTTTTATCGAATATGTAATAAATATTAAAGAGTGACCAATGAAAAAGAACAATCCAAAATTAATATCGATATTTCCTTTTTTTCTTTTTCTTTTTTTCTTTTCTTCTATATCTGGTCAGAAACCTTTGAAGACAATACAAGGTTTTGTGGTAGCTGAAGGAGAGGCATTGACAGAAGTTAAAGTGACTCCTAAGAACTTCAAAGGGTCACCTCAATACACTCGTGATGGAATGTTTGTGTTTAGAGGAAATTTTCAAACCGGAGAAACCTATCTTTTTTCATTTGAAAAAAAAGGGTATCACACTATTTCATTAAAAGAATGTTATCCAAGTAACGAGGGATTACTGGGTACAATAGGATTGAAGAAAAAGAAACAAAATGGAAAAAATAGTAAAAAAAAGTTCACACCATTTTCAGAAAAAGGAGATTTTTTTAAAATTCTTATCTTCCCTTTTGATCCTTATTCTACTTGTAAAAATACCGACAAATACTGTCTTGAAAATATCAGTAACAGGTTTAACAGATTGAATGAAAATACTGACTTTAAACTTTCCATAAAAACAGATAAGCGGTTCAATGTAGAATTTCCAATGTCTTTTGATTCTGCAAGAATAATAGGTGCTTGGTATAACGCTGATATGGTTGTATGGGGAGACTATGAACAACAATGTAGTTGGGACTCACTTATGTTTAATGTTAAATACATTACCATGGGAGATAAGGATCAAGAAATATTTAAGGGTAATCAAGGAAAAAACAACCAACAGATAAGATCCTTTCGTTCTATAGTAGAAGAAGGAACATTAACAGGTGACATAGAAGATGTGGCAATTTGGTCAATGGGGATTAGAGAATTGCAGAATGAAAATTACAGCAAAGCTAGAGCGATTTTTGAAAGAATTAAGATTCGCCCAGAGCCAGAATATTCAACAATACAATGTTTGATCGGTTGGTGTTATAGCTTTGAAAAAAAATATAAAGAAGCTGATCAAGCTTATGAAAATGCTTTGAAATTAAATACTAAGAATACATTGGTCTATCTTTGTCGTGGAATACATTATCAGCAGAAGGGAAATTCTGAAAAAGCTATTAAAGATTTTGAACGCGCAATATACTTAGATGGTTCAAGTATTGAGGCTCATTTACAATTAAGTATTCTTGAAAGTCAATCAGGAAATCTTAGGCAAGCTGAAAAAAATTTGCAAAAAGCATTAGAATTAGACAGTCTTCAATGGATGAATTGGAGCTTTGTAAAGGGAAGAAGTACTAATCCTAATTCAAGTAACTCATGGCATAACTTGGGAGACTTTTATGATGAACAAGGAGAGATAAAAAAAGCAAAAAAATGTTACGAACGAAGTATTACAATAAACCCTAATCGTAGTAATTCCTGGCATAATTTGGGAAATATGTATTCTAAAGAAGAAAATTTTGAAAAAGCTAAGGAGTGCTATGAAAAAAGTATTAGTATAGACCCCATTGACGCATATTTATCATGGCTTGGTTTAGGATCTAATTATAGAAAACAGGGATTGTTTGAAAAAGCAAAATCATGTTATGATAAAAGTATTGGTATAAACCCTAATTTCAGCGACACTTGGGCCAATTTGGGAGTTGTCTACTGGGAACAAGGAAAAGAAGAAAGTGCGATTGAATGTTTACAAAAAAGCCTTGAACTTAATCCCAAGTCAGATGAATTATGGGCAATCTTGGGACGTGTCTACGATGAAGCAGGAAAAGAAGAAAAGGCGATTGAATGTTTTCAAAAAGGTCTTGAACTTAATCCAGCATCGGATAACGCATGGGGCAATTTGGGAGTTGTCTACAGGGACCAAGGAAAAAAAGAAAAAGCGATTGAATGTTTTCAAAAAAGCCTTGAACTTAATTCCAAATCAGATAAGATATGGAACAGTTTGGCAATTTTTTACATGGAAGAAGGAAAAAAGGTACAAGAGATTGAATGTTTACAAAAGAGCATTGAGCTTAATCCCAAATCAGATCATGTTTTGAATCGTCTGGCAATTCTCTACGATGAAGAAGGAAAAGAAGAAAAAGCGATTGAATGTTTTCAAAAAAGCCTTGAACTTAATCCCAAGTCAGATAAATCGTGGGGTAATTTGGGAGTTCTTTACAATATCCAAGGAAAAGAAGATTTGGCGATTGAATGTTTACAAAAAAGTATTGAACTTAACCCTAAGTCAGATAAATCGTGGGGTAATTTGGGAGTTGTCTACTGGGAACAAGGAAAAGAAGAAAGTGCGATTGAATGTTTTCAAAAAGGTCTTGAACTGAATCCCAAAGATGCCTACGCGCACAATAATTTAGGAAATTTATATCGTAAGGAGGGGAACTTAGAACAAGCTAAGAATCATGTTCAAAAATCATTATCACTAGATGACGAAAACGGTTGGGCGTATGCAACAAGGGCCATGATCTATGCAGACGAAGGAAATTTAATTTCTTTTTATCAAAATATGAAGATTGCAGTTATGTCCAAATTAGCCTACCCGCTTAAAGAATATTTAGAAAAAGAAGAAACTCTGATGAAATTAAAAAACGATGCAAGGTTGCATGAATTGGTATTAAAATCAAAATTGTAAATACAACTAGGTAATTTAAAAGCTTTAATTTATAAAAAACGAATGATTAAAATCAATATTTTTATCTCTTTCTTATTGTTATGTACCCTTTGCCTTTGGGCATGTAAATCTAATGACAAAGTTGATGAATGTGCAGAATGTGATCTCAGTGAAATCGATGGACATCTTACTCAAATGGACTCAAGCTACATCGAAAAAACAGATGCACTAATAAATGGAGAGTTGAGCGCGAAAGCTATTGTGAAAATAAAAAAGTCTTTTGATTTAGAAATTGGAGGATCTATAAAACCAAAACAGAAAGAAAACATTATTAGCTGGGTTAAAGAAGAAATAAAAGATGAATTTCCAAAAGTTAAGGATTATGCGAGATGGAATAGAGGGGTTGCTTGTTCCATTATTAAACTTACCTGTAAGAATTCTACTTTTTCGAAAGGGCAAAAAGATAGTATTTATTTAGCTATTACTAATCAGTATTATGAAGAAGTAAATAAAAAATTTCAATCCTCATTTGAAAAAATAGATACTTCTCATAACGTAGAATTAAAGAAGCCACTGAATGTAAAACCAATTCCAAAGGTAGTAAAGCCATCAACAAAAAGCTGCTCCATAATAGGTTTAGTAAAAAAGACAGAAGATAAGTCACCTTTAGAGTCAGCTTCGATTATAATTACCTGTGACGTTATTTATAGAACAATAACAGATAAAGATGGCTATTTTGAACTTAATGTACCTCGAGATATGAAAGGGGATCGTTGTATGCTTTCTGTCAGCCATAGCGAAGGATCAAAGGAACTATATGTTCCTATTTGTGATCCTAATATTGTAGAAATAAGATTAGATTAAAAGTATGTTAGAGGTTTAGTATTTTGTTTGTAACAAAAGGTCGATCCGTAAATATTATTCAGCCGTGGCACAGCGTAACTTTATCTCTAGTTGTCCGACGACTACTATATCTTTTGGGTTATGGTTAGTCTTTGGAATAAAAATTATATTACTCCTCCTCATCAAACACCCCCATCGCATCATCCAGATCCTTATCAACAATCTTCGCGTACACCTCCGTCGTCTTCACCGAAGCATGCCCCAATAATTTCGACACATGATGAATCTTCATCCCTTTGCTCAAAGCCCGGGTAGCAAACGTATGACGGGAAGTATGAAACGTAATATGCTTTTCAATACCAAGACTTTTAACGATGATATCCAGACTGTTGTTTACCAGGACATTTTTAGAATTTATTTTTTTAAATAATCTGGTCCCTCTGTTGATATCATCGCCACGATCCAGAATCGGAAAAATATAATCTCCTGGCTTTTGACCTTCCGTTCTATATTTATCTAAAATAGCCAATGCTTTTTTAGGTAGTCTAATAGAAACCCGTCTCTTGTTTTTTTGGGCGGTCATGTTGATATTAGAGCCATCAAAGTGAATCCATTTTAAAGTACAAATATCAGATATCCGCAATCCTCCCGCGTAGCAGGAGAAAACAAAAATATCTCGGTGAAGAGATCGGCTAAGTTTTGGATCAATATCATATTCTTCAATCGCTGATAATTCATGTTCGCTCAGGAAGCATTTCTCTACACTCTCCCAGGTTAATTTAAATCGGAGAAAAGGATTTTTTTCGTGGGGGAGAAGCTGATCCATCACCGCTTCATTGAGTATTCGGCGAAAAGATTTTAAATCCTTACCAATCGTATTTTTCTTATTCCCACGTTCTACGATCAACCAGTTTTCAAAATCCTTCAAAAATTTAACGTCCATATCGATAAGCGTAAAATGGGGATTACCCATTTTGATCAGGTAGGCTTCGAGTTTATTTAAAGTACCGCAGTATCGTTCGTAGGTAGGTTCTTTCCCTTTATCCAGATAAGCTTGCTTGATATACTTACGGGCATATTCGAGAAACACCGGAGAAGCACTTCCCAATATTTTTGCTTTGACATCCTTGGTTTTGTAATCTATATCAAAATCCTGAAGCTCAACTGCATCTTTGAGTGTCTCGGAAACCTTTGTCTTCAACCAGGAATTGAACCTCGTGGAATTTGGGTAGGAACTTTTAATCTTCTGCTCGTCCTGATTCCAAAATTTGGGAGGCAATCTAAAGTTTAATGAAATATATCTTGACCTCCTGTTTTTAATGATGCGAATATAGAGTGGAGCTTCACCCGATTTGTTGGTCCTGTTTTTCCGCATGTATATCTTTATAGTAATCATTTTTTATCTTTTGTTTGTCCTTTAAAGATACACAAAAGATGTCAAAAATAAAACAAAATGTTTATTAAAAATTAAGTAATTTTAAACAAAAAGATGGACGATGTGGAGTGTTGCTTTTATCTAAATTTAATCAATAAGAATTCTCCGAGGCTCTGCCTCGGGTGTACACGTTAGAAATAAATTATTAGCTTTATGAAATGGAAGATAAGCATCTCATAAAGAGCCATAATAAAAATTTGTTACTCTACCATTTCGTATGTCCTGCGAAATATAGACGCAAAGTATTTACGAAAGAAGTAGAGAAGACGCTGAAAGAAATATGCGAAGAAATAGGCAAACGCTATGAAATTTATACAATAGAAATAGGAAGTGATGAAGATCACATACATTTTTTATTGCAAAGCGTACCCACCTATTCAGCGACAAAAATAATAACAACCGTAAAAAGTATAACAGCAAGAGAGATATTTAAAACTCACCCGGAAGTTAAGAAACTTTTGTGGGGAGGTAAACTTTGGACAAGTGGCTATTATGTTAATACAGTTGGTCAATATTCAAATTTTGATGTAATTCAAAAATATGTTAAAAATCAAGGTAAAAAATATAATCAAATTCACCGCGGTCAACTTACGTTTTTTTGAGCGTTAAAGAGCGGCGATACCCCGTACCCTTGGGTCGGGGTAGTTCATTTGAAAAAAGGTAGAGAAGTGCATGCTGTTTCCCTTGAGAAAAATACCCTGATCTATCGGAATTGTACTTTTTTATTTCACTTAAATTTTTTCTGAAAGGTATATGAAGGCTCAACAAACGGCCAAACATTTGGCTCTTTTTTATGCTTAATTTTGCTTTCAGATGAATTAATGAAATCTATAAAGATATGATACCTAAGTAAATAAAAGTATTTAACAGTATGTAGTTACCAAATGGGCAATCCTTGTGGGACCACTTTTATGAGTCGTAACTATATTGATAATCAATGAGTTACGGCTCATTTTTATTTTTGGGGTAAACATAGGGTAAACATTTGCCTTTTTCCTCCCATTTCTTTGCCTTGCTTTATGCTGCTTTTTACCCGATTTTGAAGGTGCAATAGAGCGCATTTAAAACAAAAATTCTGGGCGAGTCTGTCCTTTCTGTTTCTTGAGTTTGCTTAAAAAATTGATGATTTTATCCTTGCCTTCTTCCATTAGAATGAGGTGGCGCTCGGGTATTTGCTTACTCAATATTTGGTCAGAGCGTAGTTGTACTGAGAAGTAATCTTTGTTTGATATTTATACTTCCTGCGGTTGTAAGCTAACATCTATTACTCATTAAAATTTTTTATTATTGGTATTGGCTTGTGATGTCACAGCAGAAATATACGTTTCCACGTTGGAGAGAGTAATTTCATACAAATAAGTATTAAATTTAGAATAGGTGAAGTACTTTGTTTTTGCTATATTATTACTATTTTGTGTCATGTAAAGTTGTAATTAAAGAGCTCTGTACTTTAACGTTATCATTCCAATAGTGATCCTAAATGAAAGAGGCATCCAGAATAAATAAAGAACTAACAGATCACCTACTCGGGAAGGTGATTTCTTATGCTACCAAAGCAGATCTGCCATTAGGTAATATTATTCTACTAAATGAGATATTGAAAGAAGGTTTGACTTTACTAAGCTCGCAACAGCGATTAATCTTAGTTAAGAAACTTGTTACTAAAAATATTTTTAAGTCAATTTTAAATTATGGCAAAAATTCAGATAAAGACATAAATAATTTTTGTCACGATATTTTATTATTCAATAGAAACGCTCCTCTTGATGCTCCTCTAGTTGCAAGACTTTTAGAAATATTCGCTGATGGAAGTTCTAGTTCTCATAAAAAACGAGCTGAAGAAGTAATAAAAAAAGAGATAATTATTGATTATAAAATTGAAGTATCAGAAGCAGTTTATAATTCACCTGTCTCGAATCAATCGAATTATTCTCAAACAGATGATCAAACAGATTACCAAGCACAACGATATGGAAATTTAAATAAGGATGAACTAAACTTATCAAAGGAGGAGGTCAATCTCCTCAATTTATTTTGGATAACTGATAATGTCTTTACAAAAATTGAACAATGTGCCGCTGAATCAGCTAAGCTATATTTACATCTAGTAACTAAGCTAGAATCTCATTACAATGATAAGGGCGCGAATTTCTTAGGTATTTTAGAATCTTTAGACAAAGTAGAAATAGGAAATTATACTTATAACGTATATTATCCGGAATATCACTCACCAGTTACTTCACAAATTTTAAGCGATCTTTTTAAGGTGTCAGAAAATAGTATACGTGAACACTACAGGCATACTAGAAAACGAGATACATCAACCGTATATCAAAGTTTTAAGGACAGATTGGATCTCAATGCTCAAGGTTATATTGAGAGTGCCATAGCATCCTATCAGTCGAATATCTCCGAACCTACTTCTCATACTTTGTTATGCTTAAATGAATTAAACAGAGCTAGATGGAAAGATAGTTTTGCCGAAGTAAAATCAAAAAAAGCAACACTGACTCCAAAAGAACTTCTCCTAGCTACGGAAAAATTAATTCAAGAAAATGAACGCAACCCAAGTGTAACAAATATTCATTTTGAAGCTATGAAATTGTTTTCATCTATCAATCGTATAAACTCACTAAAGTTTTATGTGAGTTATTATGCATCTAAACTAAAGAGTAAGAAATCAAAGATAAAACCTCTGCCTAAAAACATTTCTAAAAAGGTGTTTGCTAATAAAAACCAGGAAGAGCAATTTCATAAAATACTAGTTCTTTTAAGGAGCGACAGCCAATTAACAAAAGCACTCAATGAAGTTCCAACAGTGTTTAAAGTACAGCGAAAAAAAATAAAGATTAACCAAAAAGAGGTTTTAAAAATCAATGAGACTCATAAAGAAACGGTAGAAAAATTAAATGTTATATTGGATGTCGAAGAGGAGAATATCAATATCTCTAATGAAGAAGCATTCTCAAAACCTAAAATAATAAATGACCTCGAAGAAAAAGGTCTTGAAAGTATTTTTGGTGAAACACCGGATAAAGATCAAAGTATTAGTATTCCTTTTGATCCTATCCAAAAAGCAATTTTACTACTATTTAAAGAGAACGATTTAATTTTGAGTGACGTGCAAGTATCTGCTTTCGCTAAGAAGAATCGTAAATTTAAAGGACAGTTAATAAACGGTATTAATGAATTATTCTACGAAATAGAAGAGGATGTATTAATCGAAGATGACGATGGTCTTTTCTCGATTAACAAAGAATATATTACTTTTCTAGAAGAAATATAAATAATAAAAATGCAAGTCAAATCTAAAGAAGCCACTGCTATTATCAATTCACTCGTTGGAGGAGTTGTTCCCAAATTGGGTATCCAACATATTACAGTTGGAAGAAAAAAAGAAGTCAATGCCATGATTAAAGCATTGGAGGAAGTTGAAGACGACCATAGCATCGTCAAATTTTGGATTGGTGAATTTGGTAGTGGGAAAAGCTTTATGCTTCATTTATTAAATACCATAGCGATAAAGAAAAAATTCGTAGTTAGTAATGCAGACTTCACCCCTGAAAAAAGATTATACTCTAATGATCGAAAAGCTGTTGCGCTTTACTCTACCATTATAGATAATCTTTCGATTCAAACAAAACCGGAAGGAGGTGCCCTTGAAATACTCTTAGAGAAATGGATAGAGAATGTATTAATGACAACTGCTGAAGAAGCTAATCTTTCTTTCGATGAATTGCGAGAAGAGAAAAATGTATCCTTAGTTGAAAATAAAATAATGAAGACAACCAACGATCTTACTGACGTAGGGGGGTTTAATTTTGGGACCGTAATGATGAAATATTACAAAGGATTTATTGATGACGATACTCAATTGAAACGGAACGCAATACGATGGCTTAAGGGGGAATATACCACGAAGACGGAAGCTCGGCAAGATTTAGGAGTTAGAGAGATTATTAATGATTTGAATTGTTATGATATGCTTAAAAATTTTAGTCGATTTTTTAAGTCAATTGGGTATAAAGGATTTATGATAAATCTAGATGAAGCGATCAATCTTTACAAGATTCCGAATCGACAAATGCGAGAGAAAAACTATGAGAAAATACTTACTATTTATAATGATTGCTTTCAAGGAAATACGAAAAATCTATTTTTCAATTTTGCAGGTACGGAAGATTTCTTAGAGAATGAAAGAAGAGGTTTATTCAGTTATAATGCACTAAAAACCAGACTGGAAAGCAATCAATTTGAAACGGAATCTGTTAGAGATTTTTCACAACCCGTTATCAAATTACGTCCCTTAAACGATAGTGAAATATTTGTACTCTTAAAAAAGTTGAAATCAATTTTTGATATAAACTACTCAGTTGAAATTGATTTTAGTGACGACAACATCAAGCAATATATGGAGCACAAACTCAATCAACAAGGTGCAGCGGAATTCTTAACTCCAAGAGAAGTAATTCGTTATTTTTTAAATATGCTTAATATCCTAAGACAAAATCCATCTCATGACAAAGAGGAGCTACTTAAATCTTTTACAAAGAAGTCAGGTGATGAAATAGATTTAAGTGAAATTAGCATAGACGAAATTTAATATGGACGCCTATAATCTTTTATCAACACCAATAAAAAAATTCATTAGGGATAAGAAGTGGGAAAGCTTGCGTCCTATTCAGACTGCTGCTATTGTAAAAATAATCACGACTAAAAATAACTACATTTTGGCTGCCCGAACGGCCTCAGGTAAAACTGAAGCTGCTTTTCTTCCTATTTTATCAATGGTAAACTTTATGGAACCAGGTGTTCAGGTTCTCTATATCTCTCCTCTTGTAGCCCTTATAAACGATCAGTTTGAACGAGTCAATCAATTATCTAAACACCTTGACATCAACATCACCAAATGGCATGGTGAAGCCAGTAGATCCGCAAAAAAGAAATTAGTTGAAAATCCAAACGGCATTGTACTTATAACTCCTGAATCAATTGAAGCCATGTTTGCCAATCGTCCCTATTATATAAGTGCATTATTTGCAAATTTAAAGTTTGTCGTAATAGATGAAATTCATAGTTTCTTAGGGACTGACAGAGGTGTACAATTAAAATCGCTTTTATATAGACTCAATGAAAATGCAATCTCAAATATCAGATTTGTAGCACTATCCGCCACTCTAGGATCTTATTACGATGATGCAAAATCATTCTTCGGAAATGTTGAACATACAAAGGTATTACTAGATTCGACCAAACAACCCGTTAAAGCCTCTATAAGATACTTTAATTCTGAAGGTACAGATGTACCAATTGAACTACTGGGTATGCTTTATAAGAACACTCAAAAAAACAGAACTCTAATATTTCCAAACAGTAGAGGAAGAGTAGAAGAAATTGCCGTTAAGCTAAAAAAGATTGCAGCGAAATATGGTGGACATCAATCCTATTATGCGCACCATGCCTCTGTAAATAAAGAAATAAGAGAGTTTATTGAGGACTTTGCAAAAAATAAGAATACAGGTAGATATGCCATAGTTTGCACATCTACATTGGAACTAGGAATTGACATTGGCTCTGTTGATCAGGTGGCACAAATTGATTCAACATTTTCAGTAGCTTCCTTAGCACAACGACTTGGTCGAAGCGGTCGAAAAGATGGAATTGATAGTAATCTATTATTATGTGCTTTGAGCGAGTGGAGTTTACTTCAATCGATTGCTTGCTATGAATTATTAAAAGAAGGGTTTATTGAACCACTCAAGAATAAAAGATATTCAGTAGATCTACTCTTTCACCAAATTTTATCTATAACAAAGGAACATTCCGGAATTGATAAAGATTTATTATATAAAAAGGTAAGACAGAATTACACTTTTGAATTCATACCAGATGATGATATAATTTCTCTTCTTAAATATATGATTAGAGAAGAATATTTAGAAAATATTAATGGAGAGTTGATCATTGGATTAGAGGGAGAAAAACTGGTAAACAGCCGGGACTTTTATACTGCATTTCAAACGCCTACTTTATTCAAAGTAGTTACCAAAAATAGAGTGATTGGTGAAGTGCCTCCTTCTATTCAAATCGTTGAAGGTCAAAATATATTTTTAGCTGCTAAAGTATGGAAGATTAAAGAAGTTGATTACGCCGCAAAAAAGGTGTTTGTAATTAAAGCAGTAGATGGAAAGAAACCACTCTTTTTTGGTGGCGGTGGTGAAATTCACGAACGTGTTCGGGAAAAAATGCTTGAACTCATTAAGGGAAATCAACCTCTAGCTGAATGTGATGAAAAAGCGAAAGGTAAAATACTAGAGCTACGAAATGATTTTAAAAATTTTAAAGCAAAAGATCTCAATATTGAAAGACCTGTTTTTTGCTCTGAAGGCAAATTAAAATTTTATTCTTTTACAGGAACGAAAATAAATAATACATTATTCTTTTTACTTGAACATTATCTAAAGCGCAATATCAGTTTATCTTCAAGGGATAGTCTTTTTGAATCGAATATTAGTTACGAAGAATTCACTTCTATTATTAATAAAGTCACAGCTTCTATTAAAAATTTCCATACCCTCTTATTTGAATATTTGGAAGAGGATGATAACGAGTTTCCTGTTTCCAAATGGGGATTTTACCTTCCAAAGGAAATGAAGCAGAAAATGGTTTTGACCTCGCATTTTGATCTGGAAGGAACTATTGGTTATTTGTTAAGCTTAAAGCTTATAAAGGTTTAGATAAATTCTATGGTAAAACTTCATTTTAATTTTCTGAAATGATTTCGGCTAGTTATCTGTATCAACTCGAAATTAAAATACAAACAAAAAACAACAGTCAACATTATACAAAACAATTTGTTATTTTAACATGAAACAATTTATTTTTAATATTTTTATTGCCTACCTTTGATCCCACACTCACCGACGCAAGGAGTCCACCACATTTTTATTTTACAGATGCTTTAACAAGAGATATTTTGTAAAAGTGTTTTACTGTTGAAATTCCTTTTCAACAGAACTATTGAGATTGCTTGAGACTATTTAACATACTAATTGAATACTTGATTTTGGAGCAATGATGCTTCTCTATCAGTAATTATTCATTTTGAAAACTACTAATAATGACAATTAATAGCGATGCGGATGGCGTCACGTGGATAGAATTCTCGAAGTATAAAATTAAGAATTACAAGGTTGATCAGATTGATTTATTTGATGTGACTACAGAAGGGTTGCTGAATCTTCCTCCGGATTTTGATGAGGGTAAACCGCTATTCCATAAATATCATTGTATTTCCCTATTGCGTAATGCTGCTAATTATCATTCCAGTCAATTGTTGCCTTTCCTAGATCATCAGTTTGGATCATTAAAGCATCCCGATAAATGGTTAAGAAGTTTCGATTCTTTGCTACACTTAAATAAAACATATTTCTTAAGTATTTCTTCGAAAGACAAGTATAAAGTATTGAGAAGGTGTATAAAAGAGCGGCTTGCATTATTGAACAATATGATCCGGGAGGAAGGAGCTAAATACGGTACGTCTACTGAGGATAGAGCGAGATTCAATATGAAAAAAATAAAAGAGGACCTGAAGTCTGTCAGAGGTTTTGAAAATAAGAAAAATATCTTGCTACGCTGGAGAGCAGATTATTTCCAGGATGTTGAGGAGAATCCAAAGGCCAAATTTATTAGAGATATTGATATTGAAATAGGGTATATAACTGCGACCAAAAATTCTATCGAAAAAGAATCTATTAATGCAAGCAGGGATTCTATTGAGAAAGAATCCAAAACAGAAAAAGTCATATTCGATGATTCTGCTGCACAGTTGGCTAACCTTTTAGGACAATTACTTAAAGCAGAAAATAAAAAGGGTTTAGTATTCAGGGGATCCACAACTCCTATTATCAAATCTATTTGTAGTGTTGTTACAGATAACGATGGTAAACTGTTTGTAGAAAGTACGATCCTTAGGAACCTTACTGAGTTTAATGCTGGTACGCTTTCGAAAAAAAACAAGATTGACCTTGATCTTAACCTCGATCTAGATAAAGAATCCCCATAAACTTCTCCTATTTTTAGAATAGGAGAACTACAGGGGAAGTTAGGAGAAGTAGGAGATTTTTTTATTTATCATTTTTTTTAGCTTTTTTTCTGTGTGATAATAATTTTTTTTTAAAAAAAGTATCCTGATTTTATTTTAGGATAGTTCGGATAAAACATTTGCTTTTACTTTGTTGCTGTTAACTTATTTTATTCATTTTTTAAAAACGTTTATTATGGAAACAGTTCTTATTTCTAAAGCAAATTATGAGGAAATCAAAAAGACCCTGGATGAGATCAGGGAAAGGGTGAATAAAATCACTTCGCCATCCGAACATTTTATTGGTACCGAAGAGTTTGTCAAGTTGATGAAGGTCTCACCTCGCACGGCTCAAATCTGGCGGGATGAGGGAAAGATTGGATACTCTCAGCATGGGAAGAAGATTTATTATCGGATGTCTGATATTGATCGATTCCTGGATGCTCAGTACCGAAAGCCTTTTTCCAAAGGTTATGAATCCGTCTAGCTTTTTGAGTTTTATGCCTCTATTCTGATTTTCTAATTTCAAAAATTCCTTATTCAATTTTTGCTTTGATGCACATCAAAGCCTGGACGGGCTATGCCTTGTCTCATGGTCCGTCCTGTTTTTTCTAACTTTTAAAATTAATCATTATGTCTGTTGTAACACTTTTTAATTATTACCAAAGACCAAAAAAAATGATACCACTTTTCAATATTCTCAATCAAATCAGAACGGGAAAGTACCAATACATGATTGAAAGATTACGCTATTGCCGCGAGCATGATTCTGGAGATGAATATAATTATCTGAGTCAGGTGATTCCTACCTTTTCGGTAGCGGGCAATTTTGTATTGAGAAACGAGAAACTGGAAATGGTAAGCTATTCCGGAAATTTATACCTGGAGATTCCTTACATGAATGAAAGGGATTTGAAGGATGTAAAGGCATTACTAAGAAAAGATCC
>Ga0209831_1000213_pt1 | contig 54085 bp, 46 predicted proteins | sample Maine_Asex4_meta_FD_187451 | JGI IMG/M metagenome (GOLD analysis project Ga0209831, IMG submission 187451) | Marine algal microbial communities from Maine, USA - Maine_Asex4_metaG (SPAdes) (version 2) | ecosystem: Host-associated > Algae > Red algae > Unclassified | place: Maine, USA | collected... | reverse complement strand
CCGCAGGGCCTGTCCGGCAAACATCGAATGGAGATCGTCGGTCACGGCGACGATCACGCTTATCAGATCGTCATCATGGATCTCGTTCCGGGCGACAATCTCGGACCACAGCTCGCACATGGCGGAGCGGATCTCTTCCTGGTTGTCCTCATCCACCGATGTGGCGCCTCTGATTGCACGAACTGCTGACATGGCCTCGAATGCTACCGGCTGCCTACTCGGGCACAGGTCACTTTCGTTCCAACGGGCGCGGTGTTGATGAGGCGCGTTCCAGCGCACGAACTTCGTCCTGGGTGAGCTCGCGCCAGCTTCCGGGGCGGAGCTTGTTGTCCCGTAGCGGACCGATACGAGAGCGCACCAGTCGCTGCACCGGATGTCCAATCGCTTCGCACATACGCCGCACCTGGCGGTTTCGGCCTTCATGGATTGTCAGCCGGATCACGCTGGGGTCAAGTAGTGACGCCTGAGCCGGAGCAGTCATGCCGTCGTCCAGCTCGATGCCGTCGCGAAGCCTGCGTAACACGCCACGAGGGACGACGCCCTTTACGTGGGCGATGTACTCCTTGTCCACGCCGTAGCTCGGGTGCGTAAGCCGGTGCGTGAGGTCACCGTCGTTGGTGAGAATCAACAGGCCCTCCGTGTCCATATCAAGACGGCCAACGGGAAATACGCGCGGTTCGGAGGGAATGACATCCACCACTGTGGGCCGTCCCTGGGGATCGTCAGCCGTGGTGACCATGCCCCTCATCTTGTTGAGCAGGTAGTAAACGGCGCCTGGCAGCACACCGATCTGCACGCCATCGACGAAGATCTTGTCCGTGGTCACGTCCACCCGGCGACCAAGCTCGGCGGTGGCGCCGTTGACTTCAACCCGGCCGTCCTCGATGAGGTTCTCGCAAATGCGCCGGCTACCCAATCCGGACTGGGCGAGCACCTTCTGGAGTCGCTGGCCTTCCGAGGCAGCGTCCTGTGCCCCGGTCATTCTTCTTCAGAGTCTGTGGCGCTGGCCTGCGTGGAATCTGCCTGCGTGGAATCGGCCTGCGTGGCTTCATTCGGGTGGGCGCTGCGCGTCTCGTCTTCCTCGTCAGCGAACGCATCCACGGCCAGCGGAACCACACCCGCAGCTTCGCTGTCACCCGCAGCTTCGCTGTCGCTGGCGTCGGAAGTGAGCGCACCTGCGGCCAACTCGGCGCTAATCTCTTCGGCGCCGACCATAAGAGTGGTCTCGAGCGCTTCGACTATGTCAGCGCTTGGAACGAACTGGCCAAGCGGCGGCAGGTCATCAAGTGACGCCAGCCCGAGACGTTCGAGGAAAACGACTGTGGTGCCGTACAGGACGGCCCGACCAGGGCCCGGATCTCGTGACACTTCCTCGACGTAGCCCCGACTTTCGAGCGTGCGAGCCACGCCGTCGCAGTTCACGCCGCGAATGGCTGAGACCTGGTTACGGGAAATGGGCTGCTTGTAGGCGATGATTGCCAGTGTCTCCATGGCGGCAGCCGAGAGGCGAGCCACCTGCCCGTCGAGCACAAAGCGCTCGACGTAGGGAGCAAGATCTGCGTGGGTTTGGAAGCGCCAGCCGCCTGCCACGTTCTGCAGCACAAAACCGCGGCCCTGCTCTTCGTACTCACGACGAAGACCGTCGCAGGTGCTCTGGATCTCATCAACCGGGGTTTCCAACAGCTGAGCAAGCACGGTGGGTTCCACCGGCTGGTCGCTGACCAACAGAATGGCCTCGATGGCCCGTCGATTGTCGTGAATTCGTTCGTTGTCCATGAGTCGAATCAGCCTTCGTAGGCGTCGACGATGCTGAGCAGGCGGGCATCCTGGGCTTCTTCGGTACCCAGCCATTGCAGCGTGATTTCGCCGAAGGTGTCGAACTGGGCGATGTCAACAAATCCCTGTTTGAAGAGCTCAAGTGCCGCCAGAAAGTAGACGACCACTTCGATGCGATCAGCGAGCGACGATGTGAGGGCTCGGAAGGTCATCTGACCCTGGTTCTTCAGCTCGATGATGACGTCTTCGCAGGCGTCGGCGACGCTGATGCGGATGGGGTTGACGTGGTGCAGATTCACGGTCGGCTTCGGCTTCGGGGCCGTGGCCTTCATGAAGGCTGCCCGGATGTCACCGGCGTCCACGCCTTCGAGAAGATCAGGCATGAGACCCAGAAACGGCTCTTCCAGACCAGCCGTTCGCGCGAAGCTGCGGGCCGCTTCGCGGGTGAGCACGTAGAGCGCTGAAGCCGAGTCCTTGAAGGTCTTGCATTCGAGCAGGCGGGCGAGTAGAAGATCGCGCTCTTCCCACAGTGCGAGTTCGTCGTCAAGGTCCATGTCATTACCGTCAGGAAGGAGCCGTCGGCTCTTCAGCTCCACAAGCGTGGCGGCAATCATCAGGAACTCGGTTGCGATATCCAGGTCGAGATCGTCCATCCGCTCAACCTCGGCCACGAACGCTTCGACGATCTCGGTCAGAGAGACCTCATACAGGTCCACTTCATCCTTGATAATGAGGTGCAGAAGCAGGTCGAAGGGCCCGTCGTAGAGCGGGGTGGCGACGTCATAACTCACGAAGCTCACCCTAGGCCCCAGCACCCGTCCAAAGGCAACATGGTGCCTGTGGAAAACGTGCAGGCAACCGGGCTGCCAACAGACATGTTCCAGGCGCCGTTTCATCAGCCTTGGCTGAACCGGCGTCAGCCTCGGGCTTCGATGAAGGCGTCGGAGTAGTTGGGCTCAAAGTCTCCGGTGTCTTCTATCAGCTCAAGGCTGCCGGGGCCGCCGGCAACGACGGTCGGGTCATTGATGAAGTCCAGGAGTTCCTGATCAAGCCCGGCCCTGGCTGCCTCGTTCGGCGTGGAATAGTAGTTCCAGTTCGACAGAGCTGCACCCTGGTCGCCGTCAAGCAGCCAGTTGATGAACGTGTGAGCGGTGCACGGATGTGGCGCATCGACGGGCACAGCCATGTTGTCGATCCAACGGGTTCCGCCTTCTTCGGGCACGAAATACACGTAGTCCTCAGGGTTGTCGGTGCCGAGGAACTGGGTGAACATGTCGCCCGAGTAGCCGTGTCCGATGACCGTGTTGCCATCGGTCAGGAACTCATCCGCAGAATCCGTGTTGAATGCTGCGAGGCGGTCCTTCGTGTCAGAGATCAGCGTGGTGGCCTCTGCCAGTTCGGCTTCGCTCGTGGTGTTCAGCGAGAACCCGAGGTACTTGAGCGCCGCACCCATGGTTTCGCGTGGATCGTTGAGCAGCGAGATCGAACCACTGAACTCATCGGCAAACGACGGGTCGAAGATGATTGCCCAGGAGCGGGGGAAGTCTGTTCCCACGACGGCTGTGTTCACGCCAATGCCGGTGGTGCCCCACTGATAGGGCAGCGAGTACGTTGCTGTGGGGTCGTAGTAGAGACCGGAGAATTCGTCCGAGATGTTCCTGGCGTTCGGGATGGCGTCCTTGTTGAGCGCCATCACATCGCCGCCATCGATAAGGATTGAGACCATGTAGTCCGACGGCACGATGACGTCGTAGCCGGAGTTGCCACCGGCGATGATCGATTGCATGGCCTCGTTGGAGTCATAGGTGGTCATCGTGGCGTTGATGCCGAACGTGTCGGCGAATTCGGCGAGCTGCTCCTCGTCGATGTACTCCGCCCAGTTGAACAACGCCAGGTCGCCATCGACCTCGTCGATGCCACAGGATGATGCGCTCGCAGTCTCGTCTCCGTCGCCCCCACATGCCGACGCGAACATCGCGAGCGCTGCCAGCACGGCAACCAGACGCAGCAGTTTCTTCGAATTGATCATGATGTCTCCCTCAGCGACACAGGACTCTTCAGCGCTCTTTGCTAGTGAGCACTCTTGAACCACATCAAACCACACTCAGCCCGGTGCGATCTGGATTCGCGCAAAACACCCATCAGCAATTCAGCTGTCGCTGCGGGCCCGTTCGGTGATCAGCGACAGCAGCACGAGCACGGTGGAGATCACGAGCATGACAACCGACACTGCGTTGATGAGCGGCGTGACACCCTTACGAATCAGGCCGAACACGAACACCGGCAGGGTTGTCCAGCCCGGGCCGTTCACGAACTGGGTGATCACCACATCGTCGAGCGACAGCGTGAGCGCAAGCAGCGCTCCCCCGGCGATACCCGGCATGATCAGCGGCAGTGTGACATGGCGAAACGCCTTCCAGCGAGATGCGTACAGATCTACGGCAGCTTCTTCCAGGCGCTGGTCCATGCCTGCCAGACGCGCTCGAACCACCACGGAGACGAAACTGATGTTGAACGCCACGTGACTCAGGGCAATGGTTGCGAACCCCTTCTGAAAGCCGAGGATGTTCGCTGCTTCAGAAAAGAACAGCAGCAACATAATGGCCATCGTCACATCAGGGATGATGATCGGTAGGTACAACAGCGCATCGAACACGCGCTTGCCCCGGAAGGTGAACCTCTCCAGTGCCAGCGCGGCCATGGTGCCGAGCACCACGGAGATGACCGTTGACACAAGCGCGACCTTGATGGAGTTGCCCAATGCGCTTCGGGTTTGACTGCTGTCCGCGAATTCGCTGTACCAATCGAGCGTGAAGCCGCCCCACACCCCCACGTTTGGGCTGTCGGAGAACGAGAAGATAACGAGCAGGATGATGGGCGCATAGAAGAACAGGTAGACGAACCAGCTGTTGAACTGCAGCAGTCGTTTGGTGGCGCCACGAGGCTGGGTGACACTCACAGCGTCCGCCCGCCTTTGCGGAAATAGATGAGCGTCGCCACCAACATGATTGCCATGAGCACAAACGACAGCGCGGCGCCGAAGGGCCAGTTTCGGGCTGTCAGGAACTGGATCACGATGTAGGACCCGAGCAGCGTCGTTTTCGCTCCGCCGAGAATCTCGGGCGTCACATAGGCACCCAGACTGGGCACGAACACCAGGATCGAGCCGGCGATCACGCCGGGCATGGTGAGAGGCAGCAGCACCTGTCGGAATGATTCGAAGCCTGTGGCACCAAGATCACGACTGGCTTCGAGCAGGCGTCCGTCCACCCGCTCGATGGCGGCATAGAGCGGCAGAATCATGAAGGGCAGGAAGCCGTACACGAGACCGAGAACCACGGCGACAGGTGTGAAGAGGAGCTCCACCTCACCTAGGCCAACGGTTTCGGTGACCCGGGTGAGCGGACCGTCGTTGCCGAGAATCACGCGCCACGCAAAGTTGCGGACCAGAAAGTTTGTCCAGAACGGGATCATCACGAACACGAGCATTACGTTGCGGATGCGTTCCGGGCGCGTGGCCAGGTAGTACGAGAAGGGGTAGGCGATCACCAGGCAGATGACCGTGGTGATGATGGCGAGTGTCAGTGAGCGGAACAGGATGTCCCGCACGATTGGCTCGCCGAGTTTGCGATAGCTGTCAAGGTTCCAACCCGACAGCTCAGTGCCGGACCGGGTTCGAGTTGCGAAGGAGTAAACAGTGACGATGGCCAGCGGCGCAACGAACAGCACCATGAGGTACAGCCAGGCTGGTAACGCAAGCAACAAACCGCGCCTGGATTCGGCCTTCGCTGCTCGCACCTCAAACTGGTCGTCAACAACAAGTTCTGCCCGAGCGTCCCCGGCGTTGTCGTCTCTGTCGAGCACCGCTGAATCGCGGTTCCTCACCATCCCGTGACCGTCATCATTCCGTGACCGTCATCATTTCGTGACCGTCATCATTCCGTGACCACGGATACTGCGTCAGGGGCAAAGGCCACCCGCACCGGGGCTCCCGGATCAAACACTTCCAGACCGGGACGGTTCTCTTCGCGTACGTCAATTTCCATCCAGTCGAGAGCGACCTGGTAGACGTACGCATTGCCGAGGTAGGTCACAGACTTGACGGCGCCGTCCACCCACGCGCCGTCCGGAGTGGATGAAGCCGGATGCAAAAAGGCCCGTTCGGGTCGAAGGCTCACCTCGACCTTGGCGCCGGAGGGCAGGTCGGTCTTTACGGGAATGTCGGCACCGTTGCTCAGGCGCACAATCTCACGGTCAACCACGTGGCCTTCAAGCAGGTTCGTGTGACCAATAAAGTCCGCCACAAACCGGTTGGCCGGGCGCTCATAGATCTCCTCGGGCGATGCCACCTGATTGAGGACGCCGTCCTTCATGACTGCGATCCGGTCGGCCATACTCATGGCCTCTTCCTGATCGTGTGTGACGAACACGAACGTGATGCCAAGCTCGCGTTGAAGACTCTTCAGCTCCGTCTGCATTTCCTGGCGCAATTTGAGGTCAAGAGCGCCAAGCGGTTCGTCGAGCAGCAGCACCTGCGGTCGGTTGACCAGCGCACGAGCCAGCGCCACGCGCTGCTGCTGACCACCGGAAAGCTGATTCGGGCGGCGCTTCTCCATGCCCTGCAGCTGCACCATCTCAATGGCTTCCATAGCCTGCGTCTTTGTCTCAGCTTTGCTGGCGCCCTGCATCTTCAAGCCAAAGCCCACGTTCTCCAGCACGGACATGTGCGGGAAGAGCGCGTAGTTTTGAAAGACCGTGTTGACCGGACGCTTGTTCGGCGCCAACGTGCCCACCTCGTTGCCATAGATTTTGAGACTGCCGAGGGTCGGGAACTCCAGACCAGCAACCATCCGCAACGTGGTGGTCTTGCCGCAACCGGACGGGCCCAGCAGGGCGAAGAACTCACCGTCCGCGATGTCGAGGTCAATGTCGTCAACGGCGTACACGTCGCCAAAGCGTTTGGTAATGCTTCGCATCGAAACCGCTGCGAGCTCGCGCTCCCCGTCTTCGCGGTCCATGCTTTCGACACTCATGCTGGGAACTTCGCCATTTCAACCTGCGCCTCGGACAGCGCCTGATTGATGATTCGATACATCTCGTCAATCTCATCGGTGCCGGCTATCAGCGGCGGGGCGAGCTGAATCACCGGCTCGCCACGACTGTCGGCCCGGCACAGCAGCCCGAGCTCACCGAGACGGTTCGACAGGAAGCCGCGAATCAAGTGTTGCGTTTCCTCGGGGCTGAAGTGCTCGCCGGTATTTGGATCCTTCACCAGTTCAATGCCATAGAAATAGCCCATGCCACGCACATCGCTCACCATGGGCAGGTCGCGCAGGTTCTCGAGGGTGGTGGCGAAGTGACTCTCGTTCGCTCTCACGTTGGCCAGCAGGTTGTCGTTCTCGATGATGTCCAGGTTGGCCATCGCCACTGCGCAACTCACCGGATGTCCGGCAAATGTGAACCCGTGGGCAAACATCACGTCCGTGTCGTCGAAGGGCTGCGCCAGGCGGTTACTGACGATCATTGCGCCGAGCGGAGCGTGGCCTGAAGTAAGTCCCTTTGCGCAGGTGATGATGTCAGGCACGTAGCCAAGCGCTTCACTGCCGAACATGGCACCAAGCCGACCGTAGGCACAGATCACTTCGTCGGACACCAGCAGGACGCCATGTCGATCACAGATCTCACGCACCTTCGCGAAGTAGCCGTCGGGCGGCACGAAACACCCGCCGGCGTTTTGCACCGGCTCCAGGAAGACGGCGCCGATGGTGGACGGGTCGTTGGCGATGATGGCGTCTTCGATTGCTCCGGACGCAGCAGTCGCCCACGCTTCCGGATCGTCTCGGTGAAGTGATGCAAAGTCCTGCGTATTCGGAACCTTGATCGTCCCGGGCACAAGCGGTTCAAACATCTCTTTGAACTCATCGAGCCCGGTGATGGAGAGCGCTCCCATGGTGGTGCCGTGATAGGCCAGGTTTCGGCTGATGACCTTCGTGCGTTGCGGCTGGCCGATGGCATGGAAGTACTGGCGCACCAGCTTGAACGCCGACTCCACCGCCTCGGAACCGCCGCTGGTGAAGAACACCCGGTTCAGGTCGCCGGGCGCGAGGTTGGCGAGACGGGCCGCAAGCTCCACGCCGATTGGATGCGCATAGGTCCACATGGGGAAGAACCCAAGCTTCGTCATCTGCGCGGCTGCGGCTTCGCCGAGTTCGGGGCGCCCGTAGCCGATCTGGGTCGTGTAGAGACCAGCGAGCCCATCGAGGTAGCGCTTGCCGGTGGTGTCCCACACGTGGCAGCCCTCGCCGCGTTCGATGATGGTCATTCCATCGATGCTCTTACCCAACGCGGAGAAGTGGCCCCAGACATGGGTGTCGGCAAGCTCGGCAAGGCGAGCCATATCAGAAGCGTCATGGGGTCCAGCGGGCATGGGGATGAGTTGAGCAGTTGGCGACCCACAGCGCAACTATCCGCACAGCGCTCTCCCTCTCGGCTGTCGCTCTCGGCTGTCGCTCTCAGCCAGCATTGGTTACGAGAGTTGCTCGAAGCTGTGCCAGCACACACAATGGTTCATGGCCACCATGCAGAAATCACGCCCGCTGATTCGTGTTCTCGACGAGAGGCAAACCCCAAAAGACTGCCCGCCCGAGTGCGCGCCGTTCGCCCCTGTGACCCAAAATGCCAAAGCAGGGCACGAAACGCCAAGGATCTCGTTCGTTGGTTGAGCGTGTGGCCGACAGACCTGTGAGCAACTCAACGATTACCTACAGGACAATCCGCGCCGAATGGGCCGCAGAGCTTGAAGCGTTGGAACATGAAGTGTTCTCCGACATCGATGCGCAGGACCTGTACGACGCCACCGAACTGACCAATCTTGCCAACGGATTTCCTGAAGGGAACTTCGTGGCCTTCGACGGCGACCGCATTGTGGGGATGGGTCTTGGTCTGCTGGTGGAGTTCGACTTCGAACACACTGACCACACTCTGCGAGACATCACTGGAGACGACGGCGTCAAAGGCCATCACCCCGATCACCCCTGGTACTACGGCACCGACATCTCTGTGCTGAAAAGCCACCGGGGACACGGCATCGGCCGATGCCTGTACGACCTTCGCAAGCAATTCGTACGAGAGCACAACAAGCGCGGCATCGTGGCAGGCGGCGTCATCCCCGGCTACGCCCAGCACCGGGACACCATGACCGCAAAGGAGTACATTTCCAGGGTCAGCGCGGGTGAACTGTGCGATCCCACCCTCACCATGCAGATCAACAACGGCTTCCGGGCCACCGACGCCATTCCCGGTTACGTCCACGACGAGACCGTCGGCAACTGGGCATCGTTGATCGTGTGGGACAACCCGGAGTTCCAACCATGACCGAGACACCACATCAGACTGCTGCCTTCGCCAAAGTCGACGAACTCTTCGCAGCGATGATCCCGGATCCGGAACAGCCGGACAATGCTGACGGCGCCCCGCAGTGGATGTATGTCTCACTCAGCGAAGGCGCCACAGAGTCGGGAGTGTGGAGCAGCACCGTCGGAGGATGGGACGAGACCGATTACCCAGCCGACGAAGTGATGGTTCTGACCGAGGGTCGCCTGCGCATCACCCACGCCGACGGCACCGAAACCGAGCTGGAAGCGGGCGACATGTTCTTCCTTCCCAAAGGCTGGGCTGGCCGCTGGGACGTGCTTGAAGACATGCGCAAGATTTACGTGATAATCAGCAGGTGATCACCAACCATGAGCGCCGGAAGATGAGCCCCAGGACATGAGCGCCACGACGTGAGCGCCAGAACCGACATTGCTCGTCTGGTTGCTGACGCGAAGCCCGCTGTCTTCTGGAGCGACTCTGCCGACGCTCCCGGCGCCGCGGCGCCGGTTCACGGAACAGCTTCGGCTGACCTCGTGATTATCGGCGCCGGCTATTCAGGCCTCTGGGCCGCCCTCCAGGCCGTGGAGGAGAGCCCGGGTCGGTCTGTCATCGTGCTCGAGGCCGAAGTGGCCGGGTTCGGCGCGTCCTCTCGCAATGGTGGGTTCTGCGATGCATCACTCACCCACGGACTCCTCAACGGCTTGGAACACTGGCCAACCGAAATCGACACACTTGTTGCCATGGGTCAGCAGAACCTCGCCGAGATCATGGACACCATCGACCGCCATGACATCGACGCCCATGCCTACCGGGCCGACGAAGTGGACATGGCGGTAGCCCAATGGCAGCTCGCGGAGCTCGACGAGGCCGCATCAATACACGCGGACCACGGCGCAAGCGTGAGCCTGGTGGATCAGTCCGGCGCTCGCTCCATCGTCGACTCGCCCACGTACCTTGGAGGGCTTGTCCACCACGACAGCATTGCGCTGGTTGACCCGGCTCGCCTGATCTGGGGATTGCGCGATGTGTGCGAACGCCTCGGCGTAGTCTTCCATGAAAGCAGCCGGGTAACTGGGGTGGAAGCCGATGGCACACGGCTTCGGGTGAGTACCGCCGGTGGCCACGTCATCGCCGATCGAGTCATTGCTGCCACGAATGCATGGGCGGAACCACTGAAGAAGATTCGCCGCTGGATCATCCCCGTCTATGACCACGTTCTGATGACCGAGCCGCTCTCGGCTGCCCAGATGGACGCCGTTGGATGGAGCGGGCGAGAGGGTCTTGCCGACGCCGCCAACCAGTTCCACTACTACCGCCTTACGCACGACAACCGCATCCTCTGGGGCGGGTACGACGCCAACTACTACAAAGGCAACGGCATGGGCCCGGAGTACGAACGCCAAACCGAATCCCACGAGACAATTGCCCGCCACTTCTTTGACACGTTCCCCCAACTTGACGGGCTGGGCTTCTCCCATCGTTGGGCCGGGCCCATTGGCACCACAACGAAGTTCAGCCCAACGTGGGGAACCGAGTTCGACGGGCGCCTCGCCTGGGTTGGCGGCTACACCGGACTCGGCGTCGGCGCCAGCCGCTTCGGCGCCCGTGTATGCCTTGACCTCATTGACGGCAATTCCACCGAACGCACCGCACTGGCCATGGTCCGCACAAAGCCCATGCCGTTCCCACCCGAACCGTTGCGCAACGCCGTTATCCAGTTCACCCGCTCTCAGATCACCAAAGCCGACGCCAACAACGGCGAACCCGGGCCATGGCTCCGTCTGCTCTCCCGCCTCGGCATCGGCTTCGACAGTTAGATTGCACCCGGCTCCGCCGAATGGCGTCAACCACGCAGGCTCCTCGACAACACCCCACGGGCTGCAACTTGTAACGGTGTGTCTGATCGGGCTTCCGCCCGGAACGGACGGAAACCGCCAGCGTCCCAGTCCCTGAGCTTGCTGCGGTGGACACGTGCAGCAGCTCAGGGGCCAGGCTCCCCTTGGGAGGCGGTTTCGCACCGCACAGACAGCATCAACGCAACGATCCGGCCCGTCTGTTGACCACGTCACGATCTGCCGGTGACGGCAGCCACAGGAGAGCCGTCCGCCTGCCGACTTCGCAACCTTGGGCGGGGTGCGACGCTTTACTCGGCATCTCGCAAACTCGGGAGCTTCTGGAAACTTCACCCAAAAGGCGGCATCTCACCAGTCATGAAATCACGAACGAAGAACACGTCCTGGACCATCGCTCAACTCACTATCGCCCCCCGCAACACCGCCCCCCGCAACACCGCCCGCATCAGCGCCTCGAGGTTCGCAGTGTTGGCGGCCGCTGCGGCGCTGACCTTCACGGGCTGCAGCCTCGAATCGCTCGCCGAGACCGCAGTCGAAAGGGCCGTGTCTGCCGAGGCCGGGCAGGACGTGAACCTCGATTTCGATTCCAGCAGCGGCGGCTTCACCATCGAAACCGATGAGGGCTCGCTGGTGATGGATCCGGCGTCAGGCGAGTTCGTTCTGACCGACGCCGACGGCGAGACCGCATCCATGTCCATCGACGACGAGGGCATCGTCATGGAGTCCTCCTCGGAGGGCTCGATTGTCTTCGATTCCAACAGCGGCGAATTCGTGGTCAGGGACGAGACCGGCGAACAGATCACCGACGGCTCGCTTTCCGCCGATGGCGAAGGCGCTGAGCTGATCGTTGAAAGCACCGATGGCAAGGACAGCTTCGCCATCCAGACCGGCGCTGACATGGCCAGTGAATGGCCCACAGACGTCCTGGCCGTCTACCCCGGTGCAACGGTTGCTGAAGCAATGGTGATGGATTCCGGCGAAGGAGTCATGAACATGCTGACGCTCCAAAGCGCCGACGACACAACTGCCATCACCGACTTCTACAGCGACGCCACGGAGTCGTGGAACGAAAAGACTGTCGCCACCACGCCCGATGGCGCCATGGTTGCGGCCACCAACGGCGCCTGGACAACCCAGATCGTCATCGCGTCAGACAGCGCCGCAGGTACCACGGTCAGTCTCATCCTCATGGAAACCACCGAGGCTGGCCGTTGAACTGAGCAACCTCGTGCTACGAAGGAGCAATGACTTCGCTCCAGAGTGCCGATACCCCCCAGCGCCTGGTCTGGTTCCGGCGAGACCTGCGCCTCAACGACAACCCGGCCTGGAATGCAGCAGCACAGGGCGCAAGGGTGCATCCCGTGTTCGTGCTGGAACCAACACTGCTGGCCGCAATCAGCCCCCGACGTCAGGCCCTTCTCGTTGCTCATCTCACGGCGTTGGATGAAGAACTCGGCGAGCTTGGCGGTCGACTGAGGATTTTGCACGGCGATGCCAGGAAACTGATCCCTGAGCTCGCCGAGGCGCTGGGAGTGGAAGCTGTCCATATCAACGCCGACACCACACCGTTCTCAACGGAGCGGGACAACGCGGTCCGGTCTGCGCTTGATGGGCTGCTGAAGGAACACTGGGGCACCATGGTGCACCGCCCCGGCACGGTATTGACGCAGAAGGGTACCCTGTCCCAGGTGTTCACGCCGTTCTTCAAGCGCTGGGACAGCACCGAGTGGGAACCGTGGCCCGAGCCTTCAGACACTGGCACGTTCTCGGTGGCTGATGATCCGGGAACCGGCATTCCTTCGGTTGGGGAACCGTCGCCGTTGACCGGCGGCGAAGCCGCCGCCTTTGATCGACTCACCGACTTCAACGATCGGGTTGACGACTACCTCGACACCCGAGATCTGCCTGCGGTCGCCGGCACCTCAGCACTGTCCTCTGACATTCGGTTCGGGACACTGTCTCCACGCACGATCGCAACCGTCATCGGCACATCAACGCCGGGTCGCGCCGGCTTTGTTCGCCAGCTCGCGTGGCGCGACTGGTACGCCCACCTGCTGGCCGAGAACCCCCACATGCCGCATCGGGCCATTCGCTCTGACTACGACAACATCAAGTGGATCAACAACGAAGAACACTTCGAAGCGTGGAAACAAGGACGCACCGGCTACCCCATAGTCGATGCCGGCATGCGCCAGCTCGCCGGAACCGGGTGGATGCACAACAGGGTCCGCATGATCGTGGGCTCGTTTCTGGTCAAACATCTACTGGTGGATTGGCGCAGGGGCGAACGTTTCTTCCGCCGCCATCTGATCGACAGCGACATCTCCCAGAATGTTGGCAACTGGCAGTGGGTCGCCGGCACGGGCCCCGATGCTGCACCGTACTTCCGTGTGTTCAACCCGCTGACCCAGAGTCGCAAATTCGACGCGGGCGGCGACTACATCCGCGAGTGGGTGCCGGAGCTGGCTGGTCTCAGCGCCAAGCAGATCCACGAGCCGTGGAAAGCTGCGCCGCTCGAACTGGCTGCAGCTGGAGTGGTGCTGGGCGACACCTATCCCCTGCCTGTTGTTGAGCATAAGATGGCACGCGAGCGGGTACTCCAGACGTACAAAGCTGCGCTCGGCCGGGACTGACAGCTGCCGTGGAGCCAACTCCGTCAGCGTGCGAAAATGACATGTGGGTTCGTACCCCGGCGAACTACCCTCGGTGCTCATGGCACGCGTCTTTTCTGGAATCCAGCCCTCGGGCAACCCTCATCTCGGCAACCTGCTCGGGGCGATGGTCAACTATGTGAAATTGCAGGACCAGCACGACGCCGTGTACTGCATCGTCGACCTGCACGCAATAACCGTCCAGCAGGATCCGGCCCAGTTGCGCCAGGCGACCATTGACCTGTCCATGACACTGATGGCCGCTGGACTGGATCCTGAGCGCTGCATTCTGTTCGCCCAGAGCCAGGTTCCCGCCCACAACGAGTGCGGATGGATTGCCGAATGCACCGTCAGTTTCGGCGAACTGAGTCGCATGACGCAGTTCAAGGACAAGAGCGGTCGCCAGAAAGACTTCATCTCCGCCGCGCTCTTCACCTACCCGGCTCTCCAGGCTGCTGACATTCTGCTCTACGACACCGACCTCGTCCCGGTGGGTGACGATCAGCGCCAACATATCGAGCTGAGTCGGGACATCGCCGCCCGGTTCAACAGCCGGTACGCGACCGAAGAAAAGCCCGTCTTTGTCGTGCCGGAGCACGTCATCCCGAAGACGGGCGCCCGCATCATGGATCTCAAGTTCCCCGACAACAAGATGTCCAAATCCATGGATGAATCCTCGGGCACCGTGCTGTTGATGGACGATCTGAAAACCATCGAGAAGAAGTTCAAGCGTGCAACCACCGACAGCGAGACCGACGTTCGCTACGACCCCGAGAACAAGCCGGGCGTGTCAAACCTGTTGTCGATCCTCGCCGCTGCCACAGACGCAGATCCGGAAACGGTTGGCAATGAATTCGAACAGTACGGGCATCTGAAGCTGGCGGCCGCCGAAGCCGTGATCGAGCTGATTCGCCCGATGCAGGAACGGTTCAACGAGCTGTCGAACGATCCAGCGGAAACCATGCGGCTTCTCAAGGTCGGCGGCGACAAGGCCAACGAGATCGCGTCAGCAACCCTGGAACGGGCCCGCGACGCCATTGGCCTCCTGCCTCGCTGACCAGACCCTGTGTTCTTTCTCCTCCGCTGGGATTGACCGGAACCAGCCGCCGACCACATCGAGAACATGTCGGGCGCTTCGTTCAACCGCGTCAGCTGAGGCTCCCCTCGCTGGGGCGGGCACGCAATCAGCGGATGGGGTTCTTCCACGTGTCGAGGTAAGTGATCTCCTCGACCGGCGGGCGCTTCGCCGGTTTGAAGTCCGTGCCAAGCGTGTACGCAACAGGGATGAGGCCGGCCTGGGTCATGTGATCCGGAATCTCCAGCAGTTCCGCCGCTTCCTTCTCCACCATGAGGTGCAGCGTTGTGTACGTGCTGCCGAGTCCGCGGCTGCGCAGGGCGAGCTGGAAACTCCACATGGCAGGAATGATGGAACCCCAGAGACCAGCGGCCATACCGCCCGCCTCTTCGGGCCGACCAGTGATCATGGGAATGACCAGGACCGGCACCTTGGCCAGATTTTCGGCGAGGTACAAGGCCGACGTCATGACGCGCTCGGTTTGCGTGCCCTTTTCAACGGTCTCTGCCGCGCTGGCGAGGTAGTCAGCGCCCACCCGGTTGTACATTTCAGCCAGGGCTTCCTTCTTCGCCTGATCGCGAACGATCATCCACCGCCAGCCCTGGTTGTTGGAACCGGTGGGCGCCTGCACCGCGAGATTCAAGCAGTCGATCAACACATCGTCGGGCACGTCCCTGTCCAGGTCGAGGCGCTTGCGCACAGCCCGAGTCGTTGAAAGAAGAGCGTCTACCTGTTCCAGATCAAATTCCATGGTCTCAGTCTGACAGATCCGGACCCGTGCCCGGACCGGAGGGGTCAGTTTCATCGCTCCCGACGCTGCGATGACGCCCGTCCCTGCCATTGCCGCGCTGGCGGTCTTTGCCACGGTTGCGCATACGGCGGATACGGTCTTCGGCCTGCTCGTCGGCCTCTCTTCTGAGCGCAACCCCATGTTGGGAGCCGATCAATTCTTCCATTGGTTCGTAATTCTGGTGGTAGGCCTTCGCCGACGCGTCGACCCATTCGTCGTGAGGGAAGTACTCGAAGTCCACCCGATAGCCCTGCTCCATCGTCCAGCTACTGAGAAAGCTACGCATGGTTCGACCGTTGCCTTCCCGAAACGGATGCATCCGGTTCAACGCTCCAACCATGCGCGACGCACGAATCCCCACGTCTTCGATGGTGGTGGGTGGAATCTCGCGATTGTGGCGATTGAACGCTGCGAAGATTCGGTGTGCGCTGTCCTCAAGCGTCCACCAGGGGGCAAACTCGACCATTCCGCCCAGGCTCATGTTGGCTTTACGGAACTCGCCCGCCCACGGGTAGAGATCCTGAAAGAGGTGCTGGTGCACAGCTTTGAAACCGTCAACCGTGAACGGCACGGACGGCAGCGTGATGGCCCGATGGGTGGTCATGCTGAACTCCGCATTCGACAGAACATTCTGGTCGCGGATATCAAACCAGTTTCGTAGCACCGTCGTCCCCGGATAGAAGTAGTGCTGGAAGCGGCCCTCGTTGGAATCTGGTTCAGTGGCCCCTGCGTCACTCATGAGTCGTCGCCTGCCGGGCCTTGGAAGAAACGGTGGAGCACAGTGATGCGCACTTCGGCTGGCACCGCCCGCTCGTGAAGCAACTCCCCCATCGCCTTCGTCAACGGTGTGGACGCCTGACCGGAGAGCGCGCTGTTGCTCGCTGCCTTGTCCACGACCTGCATGGTGGAGGCCAGGTCGTCAACCTTCATGCGTTTCTCGGGAAGTTCGTCGACCATGTCAACGAATCGGGCAAACTCAAGAAGTTCGTCGTGGGACAGGTCTGAGAGGTCAACGGTGGTCACTTCGGCCAGCGTAGCTCTGAGCCCTTCGCTGGTTTGCCTCGTTGTCTCAAGGTCGGCCTCTGGATGGGGCCGCTCGGGTTCTGCATCTGGTTCTCGTGAATCTTGCGTGGTGGGTGTCATACCCAACCACCGAGCGGGCTTCGTGGAACTTCTCTCAAGCAGATGAACTGGACCGTACGCGTGTCACCAACCGTCAAAGGACACAGAGGCGGTTCGAAACGCCGAGCAGCCTGAGGAACGGGCGTTTGCAATCAGGGGTGTGCGCTCAGCGGGTCCAGACGCGTTCGGCGTTGGCATCGGCCATCATGCGAGTGAGCGTGAGGTCCGGGTTATCGCCTTCGATTTGGCGGACACGGAACGCTGTCTCAAAAAGCACCATGATGGTTCCGTCGGCCCGTTCCGCAATCTCCAGACCACGCATGGCACGCAACTTCTGCGCAGATTCAGCGTCGGTCAGACGCGCAACCGACCAGGACGTCGGCGACAGCTCCACGGGTGAACCGAACTCGTTCTCCAAACGGTGGCGGGCAACCTCGAACTGCAACGGACCGACTGCAGCGAAAATCGGTGCCTGATCGCCCACGTCGCGCACTCGCAACACCTGCACAACACCCTCTTCGTCCAACTGGGTGATCCCAGAGCGGAACTGCTTGAACTTCGAGGTGTCCCTGGGCCGGGCGACCTGGAAGTACTCCGGAGCGAACATCGGCATCTCCGGCCACGTCACCGCCGGGTCGTTGTATACCGAATCTCCCACCCGGAAACCGTTGGCATTGACCAGGCCGATGACATCGCCCGGCCACGCTTCTTCCACCGTCTCGCGATCCTGCCCGGTGACGGATGCGGCGTACTTGGTGGTGAACGGCTTGTTGGACGGACCGTGGGTGACAACCATGCCTCGTTCGAATTGGCCTGAGCACACACGTAGAAAGGCAATACGGTCTCGGTGCGCCCGATCGGTGTTGGCCTGCACCTTGAAGACGATGGCACTGAAGGGCGAATCAACGGGACGGGGCACGCCGTCGATGTCGGGGCGGGCTGTTGGAGCGGGGACCAGATCCACCACGGCGTTGAGCAGGTGCCGCACACCGAAGTTCGTCAGCGCGGAGCCGAAGAACACCGGAGTCAGGTCGCCGGCCTCGAATCGTTTCCGATCAAAGCTGCGTCCGACAGTGTCCAGCAATTCGATGCCTTCCCTGGCCTCCAGCCATGCCTCGCCCTCTTCTTCTTCGGCCCTCGCCGCTTCGACGACTTCTTCGGGCGCAGCCGCAGAACCTCGGGCAGTGCGCGTGAAACGGGTGAACTCGCCCGTGTCTCGGTCGAGAACGCCGCGAAAGTCGCCCGACTGGCCCACTGGCCAGGTGATCGGTACCGGCTCAAGCACAAGCTGGTCTTCGATCTCGTCGAGCAACTCGAACGGGTCCCGTCCGGGACGGTCCCACTTGTTGATGAACGTGACAATGGGAACATTGCGTTCGCGGCACACCTCGAACAGCCGGCGAGTCTGAGGTTCGATGCCTTTGGAACCATCGAGGACCATGACTGCCGCGTCGGTGGCAGCAAGCACCCGAAACGTGTCCTCGGAGAAGTCCTTGTGGCCCGGCGTATCGAGCAGGTTGACGAACTTGTCGCCGTACTCGAAACGAAGCACGGTGGAACTGATCGAAATGCCGCGCTGCTGTTCCAGTTCCATCCAGTCAGAGCGTGCGCTGGCTCCGCCGCCTTTGGCCTTGACGGAACCGGCGCCCGTGGTCAACTGGCCCGAGTACAGCAGGAACTTCTCGGTCAGTGTGGTCTTACCCGCGTCAGGGTGAGAAATGATGGCGAAGGTACGTCGCCGTCCCGCTTCTTCTTTGGCTGCTGCGTCGGACACCTCGTGAGGCTACCGGCTCGCAGCGTCCGCCTCTCGGGTGCCGGCACCGAAGTGCAGTCCGGCCCCGTAATGAAAGCGGAGGCGCGCTGGCCAGCGTTGAGCAAGCGGCTATGTTCCGGGCATGGCTGACGCGGGTGCCGGGCTTCTGATCGCTTCGCTCGTTGCGTGCGGTCTCGCCGTCGCGTGGCGCAATCATCATGCGGAACGAGTAGCTGTCGCCGCGGCTGCAATCCTGCTGAGCGCAAGTGTTGGCGTACTCTTGCGAGCGGTGCTCGTCCAGGACCTTGGACTCGCCTATGTGGCCGCCCAGAGTCGCTCGACATCGTCGAGCTGGTACCGGATCGCCGCACTATGGGGTGGCGCCGAGGGTTCGCTACTTGTCTTCACCGCGATGCTCGCTGGTGTCACAGCGATCGCGTTCTTCCGATATCAGCTCTCGGGCCGGGCTGTCGCCGTCGGGGCGCTGATCGTGGGCGTCGCCACCGCAACCGTTGTATTCTTCGCCAACCCGTTCGCTCAGCTCGCAATCCCTGCCATCGCCGGAGCTGGCCTGACACCCATCCTCGAGCATCCGGCCATGCTCTACCACCCGCCGATCCTCTACCTCGGGCTCGTCACCACGGCGGTACCGTTCCTCCTGACGATCGATGTCGCAACACAGACCGGTGTCACCGAATCAGGGGTCATGGAACCGGCTCGATCCAGGTCAGTTCGCGCCTGGTCGCTGCTGAGCTGGACGCTCCTGACCGTCGGACTGGCGACGGGCGCAAACTGGGCGTACGTCGAACTCGGGTGGGGCGGCTACTGGGCATGGGACCCGGTGGAAAATACGGTGCTCGTCCCGTGGCTCGTGCTCACGGCTGGCCTGCACCTGATGCGTCGCTCCGACTGGGTCAGGACGGCTCCCGGTTCCACACATGTCCTCGTTGCTGCGCCGTTCGTCCTCGTGCTCGTTGGATCAGCGGTCACCCGATCCGGCGGGCTCTCTTCGGTCCACGCGTTCGCAGACTCAACCGCAATTGGTGCCATGGTGTCGATCACAATCGCCATTGCCATCATTGCGACAGCTCTCACTCGCCCACGTGTCACAGCACCCCAAAGCCCAGATGCGGTTCAGAACGAAGGGGCAGATCAGAACGAAGGGGCAGATGGCTATGGTTCGGTGGTTCTGTTCCTTACGGCGGCCCTGACCATCACCATGGCGGTCGCGGTGCTCCTCGGCGTGCTGTATCCGCTGGCGCTGGGCAACAACCGATTCGTCACGCCGTCCTACTACAACACCGTGGGCGCTCCCCTCGTCATCATTGCGCTCGCTGGTATGGCCATCGCTCCCTGGCGTGCTGCGCACAACCGGAGAGGGTTGGATCTCGGACGACGAAGCATGCTGATGCTCGCGGGCGGCGCGCTCGGCCTGCTACTCGCTCTTGTGCTGGGCGCCGGCTTCTGGCCGTCATCGATCATCGCCGTCCTGATCGGGGTATCGCTGGCTGGCCTCATCCCCTCCCCCGGTGCCCGCACGTCAGTACCGATGGTGCTTGGCCACGTTGGACTGGCCGTCATGATGGTTGGCGTGGTGGGATCCACTCAGGCCGAATCGAACCGAGTTCTCCTCAGCCCCGGCCAGACCGCTTCGGTCGACGGACACACCTTCGGGTACAAAGGTTTCCGCATTTCAGACGGACCGCGAACCAACAGCGAAGCCGCCACAGCCACGGTGACCGTGACCCGAGATGGAAAGCTCCTGGCCACGCTCAAGCCGGGCCTGATCTCCTACCCCGATCGCCGCGTGGTACTTGCGGAGACCGCACTGCATTCCCGTCCGCTGAGAGATGTGCAGGTGGTTTTGCGCACAATCGAGCGCGATGGTCGGGCACAGTTCGACCTTGCCAGTCGACCTCTCATCGTCGCTCTTTGGTGGGGCCCAGCGCTCATGGCGCTCGCCGGTCTGGTTGCCCTCAGCAGCTACTTGCTGTCGCGCTTACGCTTCCGAGCCAGCAGAGCATCGAGCGTCGATGCGCCCTCGCTTGACGTGTCCGCTGGCGACGGTTCCGCTGGCGTGGAAGGAGCTGATGGCGTAGACGGTGCTGATGGCGTAGACGGTGCCGATGTGGTTCGGTCTGGGGGACCCGACGGGAACTGAACGCCACCCAACACGGGGCCTCCGTCAGCAGAAGTGGGCGCAGCGACAGTGCGCGGCGAAGCGGCCGCCGGAGTTACGACCTCGGCCTCGACAGCATTGCGTTTGGACTTTGCGCGCAACGCCGCATTCGTGGATTCGGCTGTTGGCTTCGGCGCTACCGTGGCGCCGCGACGCCAGGCCAGTCGGCTGACAGCCACAGCCAACGGCCACAACAACGCTGCAAACCAGAGCAGCCACGGCACAAGCGAGAACCGGCTGAGGCCGGACTGCAGGCCAGCACCGTCAAATGCGTCGATTGCCGCGAGGCCATTCCGCCCGCCGGTGGTCAACGCAATGCGCTCCATCAACTCAGCGTCGGGTGCTCCCGGGCGGTACTCAAAGGAGTAGGCCCGGCTGGCCAGAGCTGCTCCGTTGATCACGGACTCGTCCGGACCGGTTACCGCGGAGCCGACGGCATAGACACCCTCGGACTCCACTTGAATCTCCGCGCCGAACGTGTTCGACGAGACGCGATCCAACGGCACCTCCTGCGTGGTGCCGTCCGGACTGGTGACGCGAGCTATGGCCCGCGATCCGTCAATGAATGCGTTCTCGCTGTCCACTTCAATTCGGAGAACGTCGCCGGAGACGTTGGTGCGGGTCTCAACCTCGCCACTTGGAGACGGGAAGGTGGCACGCACCACGTTGTTCCAGAACTCAACGTAGCCGTCCCAGCCTGCCCACTGCTGGGACCACCGATCAGAAGCGTCGCTTGTCCACGATGTCGCCCGGCCGAGACCAACCTGCCAGCTTGCAAGCAGGGGGTCCTGGTCTGGGCCAATGCGCAGCAGCGTCGACGCGGTGGGTTTCGCCGTTGAGGCGATGTAGCCAAGCAGCGGCGGTGACGCTGCGAGATTACGAACGGCAGGATCGTTGGAGGTGATCTCCGGGAAGAACTCACCTTCGTTGATGAAGTCTCGTGAGGCCTGCAGCGCCTCCTCAAGAATGATTTGTGGAATGCGCTCCAGGTCGCGTCCCGGATAGAACCGGCCTCCACCGGCGTCGGCGATTGGGCGCAGGTCTTCCGCCGCACCTTCACCGGTGGCAATGACCGAGGTGGTGATTCCCTCGTTCTGGAACAGCTCCGCTGCCTGGTCCGCGACGGTATCGAGCACGCCCGGGTTGGTGAATCCGTCGCTGAAGAGAATGATGTGCTTGAGCGCGGCGTCGGTCTCTCTGAGTTGCGCAGCTGCAGTCCGCAACGTGTCCGACAGGTCGGTGCCTCCATCGGGCGTGAGTGAGCCGAGCCCGTCCGACACCGTCTCGGCCGACGGCAGCGCCTGCAGATCAATGACCCAGCGGTTGTCGACATCAACAGCCAGCACGCCGACCTGGTCCGTTTCACTGAGCGCCGCAATGGTGCGAGCAGCTCCGGCAGCAGCGATGTCGGTCTTTGTGAGACCACCGGTGATTCGCTGGGTGGGCATGCCATCCTCGGCGCAATGGCATGCGCCCATGGACCCGCTCGTGTCTATGGCAATGACTTCGGCGACGGTTTGGCGGCGTAGCGGATCAAGGATGTCACTCACCACTGGCAGGACGGTTTCAAGATCCGATCCGAGGTAGCCGCCGACACCGTAGGACTGCAACCCGCCCACGGTGATGAGACCGCGACCAGTGTCACGAACAGCGCTGATGAGCGCCTGCGTCTGGTCCACGGCGAGATCCCACGCTGCCACATCCACGAGCATGATGGCGTCATAGGCCAGAAGCTGATCCACGCGGCTCAGCTCAGCCAACCCGCCGACTGTGGTTGGTGTACCTCCCGCTTCGAGTGCGGCAGCGATTGCCTCGCCCGCTCCGGGCTTACCTTCAACCACCAACACCCCATTCGCTGCACCAACCTGAACAGGCGCAAAGCCACGGTTGTTCTGCTGTACCGGATCGGTGGGCGAGTCCACCTGAATCTCATACCGATGCAGCCCGGGCAACGGCGACGAATCAACGAATCGGACGGTGTTCGAACCCGCCTCAAGTTCCCTTTCACCTGCTTCGACAATGTCCCCGTCCCGCAGCAGTGTCACCGTTGCGCTTCCAGCTGCAGAAGCAAAAACCTCAGCTTCGATGGGGACTGCCTCTCCCTCGCGAACAAAGCCCGGCGCGTTGACCGTCACCACTGCGCTGTCATCAGCGAAGGAACCACCCACAAGTTGGACGTCGACCACGACGCCATCGGCTGCCAGGCGTTTGGCCTCAGTGATGACGTCCCCGCTGGTGGCCCGTCCATCCGATAGCAGAACAACGCGGCGTTTCGCCTCGGTTGGCAGCACGGCCGAGCCGAGGCGGATTGCGGCAGCGAGATCCGTCTTCGACGGGTCCACCTGAACAGCGAGGCGCGACAACGTAAGGTCAGACTGCACCAGTGACTCAATGCGAGCGTCGCCGCCGAACAGCACCACGCCGGCAAGAGCATCCTCGGGTTGCTCCGCAAGAGCAGCTCGCACCCAGTCGACCGCCTCTGCCTGCCCGGTCGAGCCAAGAGAGTCGGATGCGTCAATCACGAAAACCGTGGCAACCTGGTCCTCGTTTCGATCGAAGCCGAGATTGAACAGCGCACCCACGAGAGCGAGTGCCACGGCCAGCCGCATCACCTGAGCAACGCGCCACTGCCGGCGAGCAACGCCAACCCGTCGACGGGCAAGCAGCCACTCTGCGGCCAGCACTGCAGCGAGCGCAGCAATCAGCCATGGCCGGTAACTCGACTCTGTTGTGGCTCCGCGTTCGCCGGGACGCAGCGTGCGTACCTCCGACGGAACAGCTGGCGCCGGAGCAAGTGTTGACTCGGCGGCATCCGGGTTTACCGCAACCACCTGTGTTGGACCGTCGGGAATGGCAATCGTCCACCAACCTGGTCGTTCCGCCACAGGCGCTGGGTCGCCAGCGGCGACCTCGATGGTTCGGCCACCCGGATCGGTAACGGTCGCAACGTCGCCGGCAAAGCGCAGGGGGCGCCCGACCAGAAGATCCGCCGGTGGAAGTGCCGAGCCGCCCAGCTCCGAGATTATGCGCTCGCCCAATATGGGCCAGGCCACCTGCACCGGCAGATTCGAAGCTGATGCAGCGAAGCTCATCATCACGAATGGGCGGCCACCATGATCACCGCGGACGAGTAGCGGGGCGCTCTCGGCGGCAACAAGCGTTTCCGCTCCAATCGTGGTTACCTGGCGCGCCTCGGCAATGCCGACACCACTCAGGTCAACGTCGCGCAGGATCACATCGTCGGTCCGCACGAGCGTGATGATCGGCAGTTCCACTGAGCCGGCCACGTCCACAGGACCGAAGCTTGTGGGCGGCGCAATCGACAGGAACGGCACACCAGGACTGTCCGGCACCGCCACCTGATCGAAGACGATGACATCGGGATTCAGAGCATCAGTACTCTCTGCGTCCACGTCATTGGGAAGTGTGGGTGCGGTGGTGACCGACACGCCGTCAATGGATTCAAGCATCGCGACAAGGAAGGGGTCTCCCACCCCAACCACGAGGACATCCAACGCGGAGCGGCGGGACGTGACCGCCCAGCGACGGTCATCCAACGACAGCAGGTCTTCACCCTCAAGAAATGCTTCCACCCGATCACCGGGCGGAAGCTCCACTTCGATAACCGCCTGCTCGTTGCGCGAAAGCGAGACTTCCTCCGCATGCTGAGTACGACCGTCCACATCAATGCGGACCGTCTGCACGGCCTTTGGGCCACCGGTGTGTTCTACGGTCAGGCGAGCGAGAAGTCTTTCGCCGCGGGGCTCGACGGTGAGATCGGTGAGCGCCCGGTTTGTGTCCATGGATCCAACCGCTTCGTACGTCAGCCCACTTGGCACCAGCCGGAGCTCTTCATCGGTCAGGCCGCCATCAGATACCAGAACGAAACCGATGGGGGTGTCCGGTGTCTCCAAACCTTCTGCGAGCGCGAACGCACTCGCAAAGTCCGCTGCACCGTTTGACAGTCGCAGCTGTCCAACAGCTTCAGCAAAGGCATCAACATCGGGACTGGCTGACAACAGAATGCGAGGTACCGGCCCCACTTCAATCAGGCTTGCGCGACCCGAGTCTCCCAGCCTGTCACGTGCCGCAATTGCCCGTTCCTGGGCGAGCGCCAGCCGGTCAGGTTGACCATCCAGAGCCTGCATCGACGCTGACCCGTCCACCAGGAAGACCGTGTGCTCCGCCAACGGAGCATCCGCGACGCGCGCCGGGTTCGCCACCAGCAAAGCGAGCAGGACGACGGCGACAAGTTGGGCAGCCAGCAACCAGCTGGCTCGAAGCTTCTGCCACGGCGCAATCGCCGTGACCGGCCGGTCCATGCGCTTCCACAAAAAAATGGAACTGACAATCTGCTCGGTGCGTTGCGGACGCAGGATGTGCATCAGCACAATCGGAATGGCGAAGCCAAGGAGCAGCAACCCAATGGGGTTCAGGAATGTCACCGCAGCAGACCCTCATGGCGCCACGCAGCAAGAAGCATTGGTTCAATGTCCTCGTCATCGAGGACCAGCATGTATCCCGCGTCGACGCTGCGACAGCGCAGAGCAACCTCATCCAGCCAGCGACTGACAAGCGTGCGGTACTCCGAGCGCGTGGCGTCGGAGAGACTCACGGGAACCCGTGCGCCCGTCTCACGATCGATGAGGTCAAGGTCACCCGCGTCCGTCGGGTCGAGCTCCTCGCCATGCAGGACCTGGACGACCACCACGTCTCCCCCACGTGCCGGAAGTCGGGAGATTGCGGTGTTCCATTCCGGCGTCAGCAGATCGGAGAAGACAATGGTGAGCCCGGGCGGCCCGGGCCGACCAAGCAGGTCAGCTGCTGCGTGCACAAACGGTGTTGTGCCTCCGGCTTCAAGACTCTCAAGATGGGCGAACAACGAAGCGGCTGCATTGCGCCCGGAGAACCGAGGCGCCGAGTTGGCGCCGCTCATCGCTGGCATCGTGTGCACGCTCACGCTGTCGCGGCGCACGAGTGACACGAACCCGAGTGCTCCGGCCAGACGGGCGGCCTGGGCAAGCTTGTCTCCCGTGGCCATGGATGCGGACGTGTCCACCAGCAGGCGCACGTGCAGATCGTCGTCAGCTTCGAAGAGCTTCAGGGCCAGCACGTCCAGTCGAGCCAACAGGTGATAGTCGATCCGGCGGAAATCGTCGCCGGGGTGGTATTCCCGGTAATCAGCAAAGTCCAGAGAGCTTCCATGACGGCGCGACCGGTGCTCACCGCTCAGTCGGCCGGAGAGGGGACGCCGGGTGGCGAGTTGCAATCGTTCGAGCCGACCGAGAAACGCCGGATCAAGGAGCGCCACGAACACCGGCTCCTTCAGCTGCGACGGCGTTGAGCAACTCGTCCACAACGTGATCGGAGGTCACGCCCTCCGCAACGGCTTCGTAGCCGAGCACCAGCCGGTGGCGCAGTGCCGCACGGGAAACCTCGCGGATGTCGTCGATACTCACATTCGGTCGACCGCCCAGCAACGCAGTTGCCTTGCCGGCCAGAATGAGAGCCTGAGCTCCACGGGGCGACGATCCGAAGCGCACATACGTGCGCACCGAATCGGTAGCGGTTTCGCTCGCTTTGTGCGTTGCGACCACCAGGTCCACGGCATAGCGCATGACATGTTCTGCCACGGGAACCTCACGGGTGAGGTTCACCATTGCTTCGAGCACCTCAGCGTTGGCGACAGCGTTCACCTGAGCGGAGTAGCCACCGGTGGTGCGCTCAAGGATCTGCACCAGGTCTTCAGCCGGTGGCAACGGGACGTGCAGCTTGAACAGGAAACGGTCGAGCTGGGCTTCCGGCAGCGGATACGTGCCTTCCATCTCCAACGGGTTCTGGGTTGCCATCACCAGGAACGGTCGAGGTAGCGGGCGGGTTGCACCAGCCACGGTGACCGAGCGCTCCTGCATGGCTTCAAGCAGCGCGGACTGGGTCTTTGGCGTGGCGCGATTCACTTCGTCAGCGAGCACGAGGTTCGCGAACACCGGGCCGGGTTGGAACTCAAATTCACGAGTGCCATCTGCTCGCGTGGCCAACACCTGTGTGCCCACGATGTCCGCCGGCATGAGGTCCGGGGTGAACTGCACCCGCGAGAACTCAACGTCAACCGAGTCAGCCAGCGTCTTCAACAACATGGTCTTACCGAGACCCGGTACGCCCTCCAGCAATGCGTGTCCTTCACACAGCAGGCAGGTGAGCACGCCGCGGACCAGTTCATGCTGGCCGACGATCACCTTGCCGAGCTCAGCTTCAATGGCCTGGGCAACAGAGACATACTGTTCCGGTGAGATCTGCGGCTGCGGTGCTGGAGGCACGGTCATGTGCGAGGTTCCTTTTCTGAAGTGCGATTTTGAGCACGTGGGGAGTGACTACGTGGGGTGTAATTGAGTGTTGGGTGTTGATTCGGTTCTAGAAGCCAGCGAGGGAATCGAAATAGCGTTGGACGAGTGCCCGCGTGGACGGCGGCACAGCGGGATCATCTGCCGCGGCGATGGCTTCGGCGGCAAAGTTGGGTAACACATCCCGGACCGGAACCTGGGATCCTCCACTGTTGGTTGGACCCTCGCCCAGACCAACGGTCTCTGATTCCCCGTCCGCTCCGTTGGCGGCGAAGAGTTCTTCACTGTCGCCGCCGGGAAGGTACAGCGAGGGTGTTTCCAATTCGGTGCCCTCCTCGGTGGAGTCACCCCGACCATTTGGGGTACCAACGCCGCCCTGACCGCTTCCGGTACCACCGGAGGAGCCACTGACTTCGCCGCTGGGAGAACCGGAACCAGAGCCAGATTCGGAGCCCTGTCCCTGCCCTTCGCCCGAGCCCTGTCCCGAGCCTTCGCCCTGACCCTGCCCTTCACCCTGACCCTGACCCTGGCCCTGGCCCTGACCCTGGCCCTCCCCTTCGCCTTGTCCTTCACCCTCGCCCTCGCCCTCGCCGCCACCTTCGGCTCGATCCTGAAGACGCTGTGCTGCATTGCCTGCCGCTCCCGCCGCGGCCTGGGCGCTGTCGCCCTCACGGACCTGACCCTGGCCGGCAGACTGCGCCCCGGCAGCTTCGCCCAGAGCAGCTTCAGCTGCGGCAGAGTCTCCGCCCCGCAGGGCTGCCGCTGCGTCCGCAAGCGCCTGAGCCGCCGCGGCGTTGCCAGCCTCCTGCGTCTCTGCCAGCGCATCAAGACGATCCGCGAGAGCCTCCTGTTCCTCTTCGCTCAGACCGTCGAGCGCGTCGGCCAGGGCCTCAAGTTGCTCTTCTGCACTTGTTTCGCTGGCGGTCGTACCCGGTAGCGGCTGACTCTCAAGGCTCCGATCGAGGCCCTGTACCGCGGCCTTGGTGGCAAGACGCTGAGATGCCACAGGAGCAAAATCAACCTGCGCCTCGCGGAGCAGCGATGCAGCTTCGGCTGGGTCATCCAGCTGGCGAAGCTCCTCAGCCAGCCGTTGCAGCTCCTCAGCCAGGGCCACCTCCTGTGCACTGGGGTCAGAGAGGTCCGCGAGCTGTGCGGCAGTCTCTTCCAGTTCCACCGCTTCGATCTCAATGGCTTCCTGATTCGCTGCGGACTCGGCCCGAATGTCGTCCTGGGGGTTTGCCACAAACGCCATGACCAAAGCGCCAAGCGCAACCAGTCCGGCGGCCAGCCAGCGGCGCGGCTCAGGAGAAAGCGACACAGCATCAGACGGCTCAGCAGTTGTGGCGAATGACTGCGCGCGCTCAACAATGCGTTCGCCGAAACGATCGTGTGAATCGAACTGCAACACCGACGTGAACGCGTCCTTGGTGCCGAGCCCCCGATCCGCGGCCCGGGCCGCCATTTTCGGTGTGATCCGCAGCATGAACGCCCCGACCACCACCGCAATGATGGCCGCAAAGGCAAGGAGCAGCGCAGCCGGTTCGGGCCATGCCCACGGCCGCAACCAACCGACCATCACAAGTACCAGCGCGACAAGGGCAACAACAGGGGCAACGAGTTCGGCTGTTGCGACAACCCATGCCCAACGAAGGCGTCGTCGAATGTGATCGAGGAGGGCGCTGACAGCCGGTGTCACGGTCTCAGCGTTCCGTCTTGGCCGGCGTCCGCACTCGACGCGCAGCCACGAACAGCGACAACAACGACAGCACGGACATCACCGCCACGTGGAGCATCCAAAATCGCATCCCGCCCGACTCGACCGCAGCGTTGTCCGGGAAGATGGGATTCCCGAACTCGTCAAACCCGACGGGCTCGGCAAACCCTCCGTTGAAGTTGATTGGCCGCATCACTTCGCGGATCACGGCCAGCGGCGTATCCACATTGTTGTTGAAGCCGAACCAATCAGGAGTTGGAGGTTCACCGCTGACATCGGCTACCGCTGCCAGCGGATTGATTGCAAGAATCGCGACCGGTGGATTCGGTCGATCCCAACCTCGGGACTGATCGATGGCGTACGCCAGTCCGAAGGCAACGAAGCTTCCCACCACCATCACAAGCACCAGCCCGTAGGCCAACACGATGGCACCCTGCACACGCTTGACGAGCGCCGAGCAGGCCACCGTCAGGCAGGCGAGTGTGAAGGCACTGAAGACGACCATCGCAAGTCCGGAAAACACTTCGCTGATGGTGATACCGCCAATCAGGAACGCGAACGCCAGCAGCGGCAGCGTGGCAATCAGCAACAGCACAGTGAAAGCAAGTGATGCGGCAACCTTGCCGACGATGATGTCGACCGGACGCAACATTGTGACCTGCAGCGGCAGCAGTGTCTGTCGTTCCCGTTCGCCAGCAATGGACGCAGCCGTAAAGCCGGGAACCAGAAACAGCACAAGACCGATCATGAAGAAGAGCACCAGCTCATAGAGGTTCTGTCCCACACGCGCTATCTGGGTCACTGGCGACCCGCCGCCGTTGTTGAGACCAAATCCACCGGTCTGACTGCTGTAGTAAATCGCAACCGTCACCGAAAGAATGAGCAGCCACAGTGTCAACATGACCATGGTGCGCCGGCCCGTGACTCTTTCTCGCATTTCGCGAAGAAGAACCGGGTTGTTGAACAACATGCTCATCGGACGCCTCCTTCGGTGATCTGCATGAAGAGGTCTTCCAACCCGGTTCCGCCGGGTACAAACGACAGCACCTCGCGTTCGTCCTCAAGTACAAGACGACGCAGAAGCTCACTTTGTTCCCGCTCATTCTGAACCGGGAATTCTTCGGTCTCGCCATTGGTGAAAGAGACCGCAACACTGCGACCACCCAGGCGGGTGGCGATGTCGTCAGGAGTCCCGGAGACCAGTAACTCACCACCTTCGAGGATCGCGACGTCGGAGCAGACCGTTTCAAGCTCCGCAAGAATATGGGAGCTGATGACGATGGTCTTGCCCATCTCGGACAGCTGCAACAGCAGCTCGCGCAGATCAATGCGTGCCCGGGGGTCAAGCCCGCTGGCCGGTTCGTCCAGCAGGAGTAGCTGCGGATCGTGCACCAGGGCGCGCGCCAGACTCATGCGCTGCTTCATGCCGCGCGACATGGTGTCCACATCGACTTTGCGCTTCCCTCCAAGTCCAACGAGCTCCAGAAGGCCGTCAATCAGGTCGGGCCATTCGGAGCGAGGCAACTTGTACGCAGCTGCGAAGAAACGCAGGTATTCCTCGGCGGTGAGCGACCCATAGATGCCGAGCTGATCGGGCATGTAACCAAGGACCTTGCGAACATCGCGGGGCTGTGCTGTTGGATCGAATCCAGCGACGCTGATCCTGCCCGATGTTGGTTTCAACAGCGAGGCAATGACCGAGAACGTTGTGGACTTGCCGGCACCGTTTGGCCCGATGAGCCCGAAGATGGAACCGGCCGGAATATCAAAGTCAATGTTGTTCACCGCAACGAACTTGCCGTACGTCTTGACCAACCCGCGCACACTGACGATGGGCTCGGGACGAGACGGAGCGGCAGGCATCTCAGAGAATGCGCCCGGGAGCTCTTCGGTGCCGATGCTCATTCCGCATCCTCCGACTCGCGGATTGCAATGGGAACCAGTTCGTCAATAGCGGTGGGCTCCTGCATCGTGAACCCTCGTCCCAGTAGCGCATCTCGATCCATGTTGACCCAGACCTTCACAAACAATGATCCTTCGAGGTACATCGACGGCGGGATCGCAGTCAGGCCGTCGTGATTGACCGCAACGTCGAGCCACTCGGACCCGTCCCAAAGATGCAGTTTCTCCACATGACGCGGGAGGTCCAGCCCCAGTTTGTCCAGATTGGCGGCGGGCGGCGGTGTGAACCGCCACGCGGAGCCGACCACGAAGCCGTTGAAGTCGTTGTTGAGGTTGTTGAACGATTCGCCGTCCGGCATCTCTGAAGGCGCTCGGAGCATCTCGCGGGAGACGACGAGGTTGGAGAGCGCACCAACAGCTTCGATGTTCGACTGGGCGACAAGCATGGTGCGGCCTGCGTCGATATCCACACCGCCCGGGGCCGAGAGTTCCCGGGACCAACCGACGGCCACAACGTCGCCCAGCGGACGAGCGTTACCAGCGCGCGAGCTGAGATACCCCGACCACAGCGACGGGTTGACGGGGCCAACCTCGGGGGCAAGCGGTTGGCCGAACGGACCAAAGTCCATGCCGGTGTTCATTGCGTCCCGCCAGACCTGGAATTCGATCGGCTCACCAAAGCGAGGATCGCGTTCGCCACCATCGAGACCAAACTTCACGCTCTGTCCGGCACCGAGTTCGCCGACATTCGTGCCAGCAGTATCCGCGAACACAACAACCTCGCTCAATGCGACATCAAGGTTGTTCGTGACGGTCCCTTCGATCTTCCCTTTGCTGACTGAGCGCGCTTCAACCGTGAGCGCATTTGCGTATTCAGGCGCTGGACCTCGGACGTCGAGCGTGGAGAAACCCCCGGCATCAAGAACAGTCGAGAGGCGCACAGAATCAGACAACGGCTCAACAATCACGTTTCCGGTGGAGTTGGCTCCGGGGAAAGGCTCAGAGTTCTGCTGATTTGAGCTCCCAGATGCCCAACCCGGCCCGAGCTCCAATGATCGTGTTCCTCCGTTGCGAGAGCTCACCAGGAAGGACGACCGTGCGTCTGCTCCGGATTCGTGCACCATGATTGCCGTCCCGTGCGCATCGGTGGTGTCACTGCGAAGTTCTGCTCCCGCAATCCACACGCCAGCGGTGAACAGCAGCGCAAGGGCCGGGACTGCGGCCCACAGCAGGGACTGCTTCCGTGTTTTGCGAAGGATGAGCCAAACGATCGGGCCGGCTATCGCGACATACACAAACAACATGATGAGCAGTCCGCGAAGACCGGGCAGCGAGACACCAGCATCCATCGCAAGCTCGTTCGCCATCGAGGAACCAAACCAGTTGACGTCACCACTGAGATCGCCAACAAAACCACGGTCTGCCGCTTCTCGGTCAACCGGAGTGGGAAAGAAGAAGTCCCACCGTCCTGCAGCGGCAGCTCCGTTCGAGCCGCGCACAACTCCGTGGCCGAAGTCATCGGCCTGCCCGTCCGCCGGGACAGCGATGTTCAATCCGGGAATGGGTACACCGGCTGGGTCATCGATGTAGAGATGTCCGCCGTTGCGGACCCAGGTCTCAACCGCTGCCCTGGTGGTAGCGCTCTGAGCATTCAGGTCCTGGGCGTTGGTGACCACCATGTCGAGCGTGTCGAGGGCGCTGCGTCCAAGTTCAAGACGTCCGGCTGCAAGATTGAAGAGCCGGGCATCGCCAAGCTCAGGCACCTGCAACTCGACAACAGGAACAAGGCCGTCGGACAGGCTGTCCGTCACACCAACCATCTCACTGAAGCGCGGCGAGGAAGATGAGCCCCGATCAACATCAAGCACCTCGCCGTTTTCCACAAGCTCGACGCGAATATTGCGATCCCAGTCGAGAACGCCAGGGATCGCCAGATCGAAGACCTTCGACGAGCCACCAGCAATTTGGATCGGCACCGTGATGAGCAGACCTCCGGTGTTGGACTTGGACAGGCGAAGCTCGCCATCCACCAACCGGTCGGTCTCCACGGCAACACGCACCGGCAGATCAGATCCTGCTGAGTGCATGGAGTCGTATCCGACCTCGAGGGTGATCTCGGCTTCGGCGCTGGCCGGAGCAGCGAACCCCACAACAAGCATGATCACGGCCAGCGCAAGGACCAGCAGTCGCAAGACGCACAGCCTGGCTGTCGCTGGACGCCTTGGATCTGGCCGGCATTCACCTGGGCCACTCTGACATGGGTTTGTGGGGTTTGGATACCGAAGTCGAATTCTCACGCCACTGCGAGAGTAACCGTGCTTCGCGCAACCTTTCGGTCACCCTCAGGCGAACGAGTTCGCCTCGCTGTCATGATGCAGCATCTTCGCGGCGTTGCCGCGCACCAGCTTCCACTGCCACTCCGGAGAAAGACGCCCCATCATGTCCTTAATTCTTTCGGCGCGCTTTCGGTGCCCTTCTGTAAACGTGTGCACAGGCGAGCAGGGAGAACGACGCAGAGTGTCCAAGAGCAAAGGCAACAAAAACGGCAGGGCGGGTGCAGAACCCAAACCGAAGAACACAGGGGAGCGCAAAGGTGGACCAACACCGAAGCGCGACGCAGGCAACCGAGCGTCGCAGCAGAAGAATCGCGAGGCCAATCGGCAGTGGCTCATTGTTGCTGGCGTGATCGCCGTCGCCATTGTCGTCTTCGTCGTGCTGGGCACAATGTTCTTCCCCGACGCGGCCGAGTTCACCGGTTACTGAGCCATCGGGCGCGCCGTCAATCGGCTCGGGCGTCGAGGGCTTTGATCTGGGTCTTGTTTGCAGTGAGACGGAATGAGTCCTCCACCAATTCGGCCACTTCCTCCCAGTCGGGTGATTCACTGAGGTCAAAGCCAAGCCAGCCGTGTGGCCCCCAGTACATCGGGACGTACACCAAAGGATGGTGCCGCAGCGCCGCAACCTCCCCCTCGTTCGGCTGGAATACGAGGGACTCGTCGAACCGCTGCCCATCTTCGCCTTTGGTTGCCCCTCCGTAGATCGCGAAGATTTTCTTTGTGAAGAAGCACGGGCGACCGTGCGAAACCTTTTCTTCAGCGCTCGGCAACTCAACGCAGATCTGTCGCAGTTGAGCGAGAACGGGATCAGATGGATCGAAGTGCGCTGCGTGGGCCATAAGCCTGAAACTACAGGAAATCGCCACCACAGCACCTTGAACGCCTTTGCGCTGCGTACCACAGGTGTCAATCGAACAGTGTCTGACACCCGCCTATGACACCCGCTTCTGGGCATTTCTCACGCAAGGCTGCAATATCTCATATTGTCTCATTAAAGACCTGATTGTCTCATGGGGAAGCTACTGTGGGCATATGACCGCGAACCCCTTCACGCCGACCTTCGGCATCTCGCCGCCGGTGCTGGTTGGCCGCGCTGGCGAGTTGGCCGCATTTGAGGAGGCCCTTGAGCGCGGGCCGGGCGCCCCCGGTCTCGTGACGTTGTATGTGGGCATGCGCGGCACGGGCAAGACGGTCATGCTCAACGAGATCGAAGATCTGGCTCGAAGTCGGGGTTGGGCCGTCATAACCGAGACGGCCACCAAAGGGCTGAGCGATCGGCTCGTCTTCGACGCAATCCCGCGCACCATGGACATGCTCGGTATGACCGAAGAGGACCTGAAGGTCACCGGGGTTGGCGCGTTCGGGGTTTCGCTCCGTTGGGATTCCGACGAGACGCAGACCATGCGAAGGCCCACTCTTCGCACCTTGCTGGCCGATGTCGCTGAGTTCCAGCAGGCCCGCGATGCCGGCATTCTCATCACCGTCGATGAGATTCACGCAGGACCAACCGACGATCTGCGAGAACTGGCAACCGCAGTGCAACACAGCATCCGGGAAGACCGCTGGGTCAGCTTTGCGGCGGCCGGTCTCCCTGCCGCAATCAAGAGCATGCTCAACGATGACGTCATCACGTTCCTCCGCCGGGCCGATCGCCACAACCTTGGTCGTATCCAACCCCTGGCGGTCGAACGGGCCTTGAAGGAGCCAATCGAAGCAGCGGGCCGCAAGATCAGGCCCGATGCGTTACAGCAGGCCGCTGACGCAACCGGCGGCTACGGCTTCATGATTCAGCTCGTCGGGTACTACCTCTGGGACGTGGCGGAGGGGGACATGATCACCGCAGAAGATGTGGCCGAAGCGGTACCCCTGGCTGAACATCGGATTGGGACGCTCATGATCGAGCCCACTCTCGATGACATCACGCCGTCCGACCGTCGCTACCTCAGTGCCATGAGCATCGACGATCGGCAATCATCAACCAGAGCAGTGGCCGAACGAATGGACATGCCGCTCAAGCAGGCCGGCGTGTCCCGGGACCGCCTTCTCGCAGCCGGGATCATCTCCGCTCCCACTCGAGGTTGGGTGGATCACGAGGTGCCGTACATGCGTCAGTACCTGCGCGACCACCCGTGGGTCGAGTAGGACTGCAACACTGGGCGGGTGTTCCCTGTTCTCACGACCAAACGTCTGGTGCTGCGCGGACCTGTTCCTGAGGATGCCCGTCGTGTCTTCGAGCTTCTCGGCGATGCACATGAAATGCGCTGGCTGGGACGCGACCCCATCGCCGACCTCGAAGAGGCACAAACACTCATCGCTATGCTCATCCAGCAACAAGTCGGCGGCGAGGGGTTCCGTTGGGTGCTCTCGCACAGCCCTGAATCTGAACTGATTGGCTCGTGCGGCCTGTTCCGCTGGTCACACCAGAATCGAAGCGCCCACATCGGCTACGACCTGTTCCCCGCCCATCAGGGGCAGGGCCTGATGCACGAAGCCATCAGCGAGATCCTTGAGTACGCCTTCGAGATCATGGAGTTGAACCGGGTGGTAGCGGAGATCCATGGTGACAACAGGCCCTCGCTCAAGGTTGCCCGACGACTCGGCTTTGTACTCGAAGGTGTCCAACGCGAAGCCGGTCGCTGGCGCAACGAATTCCATGATCTGCAGCTCTGGTCGCTTCTGGCCGCAGACTGGCGCGGACATTGAGCCCGGCCGGGGAGCACTGACCGCAGCGACTTCGCCACGAGTGAGTGAATCGTGAGCTTCTAAGCTGAGCACGTGACACGACCGCTGATAGGACTCACGGGTGGGCGCATCCATGGCCGAGACATTGCTGGCAATCTCGACGTCCTCAACAATTCCCCAGTCGACATCTACTATGCCGACTACTCCCAGGCGGTGATCGCTGCTGGCGGACTCCCGGTCTACCTTCCGATCGATGTCCCGCCGGCCGAGGTGATCGGCCAGCTCGACGGACTCCTTGTAACCGGTGGCGATGACATCGCTGCGGCTCGTTACGGTGCTGAACCCGCGCCGCAAACGCACGCTCCGGAACCGCTGCGCGACGAATTCGAACTGGCGCTGCTCGCTGCAGCGATCAAGCGGGAACTTCCCACACTGGGGATTTGCCGGGGGCTTCAGATGGTCAACGTGCATGCGGGCGGCACGCTCCACCAGCATGTGCCGGAACACACCCACGTCGACAATCCCAGTTCCAGCGATCACCACACCATCACGCTCGTACCGGACTCCACTCTTGCGGGCCTGTACGGAACCCGTTCGTCGGTGAACTCTCTCCACCATCAGGCCGTTGATGTTCTCGGTGCGGATCTTCGCGTCACTGCGATTGCTCAGGACGGCGGGATCGAAGGCATCGAACACAACGCTGTGCCGGTGATTGCGGTGCAATGGCATCCGGAGATGCTGGCAACTGCAGCCTCGGATCCCGTCTTCACCTGGTTGGTCGCTCGCTCAAGCGATTGAGAGCACGGTCCCAGAGACTGACAGCACGGTCGGGGTCGATAGCCTCAGCAGCGCATGCGTATTTCTTCTCGCCTCATCTCACGCCACCTTCCTCCCCACCGTCCTGGAGCACCCTTGCCTGTAACTCGAACCTTGACAAAGCCGGCGGGAGCCGCCCTTGTCGCGCTCGCCCTCTTCGCAACCAGCTGCGGAGGAAGCAGCGCCACCGACGGAGACGTCGTCAGCGGGGCTGTTGCCACGGCCGTTCCCACCGAAGTTCCCGAAGAAGCTGTCTCGGCCGCAACCGAGGTCCCAGCCGCTGATGAAGAAGTCGCGACGACCGACGAAGAACAGCGAAACGACAGTTACCAGAGCCTCATCGACGAAGGCCAGTTCGACCCCGACGAAGCCGACTGCGTGCTCGACGGTCTCCACGAACGCACAGACAGCTACGACCTGGACCTCGATCCGGCTCTGGACCCCTCGGTAGCTCAGGGCCTCACAGAAATGGTGCTCGAATGTCAGGGCATCGCGGTCCCAGCAGGGCCATCAACCGCAGCGCCAACGTCCGATCTCACCATCGAGGAATGGCGACAGAACGCTGGCGATCTCACCCCGGAAGAACGCAACGGGCTCTACGCCGAGGTCGGCTACCCGCCAATGACCATCGATACGTCGTCGTCCTATGTTGCCGTTATGACCACAGCTGCTGGTGAGATGCGCTTTCAGCTGTCCGCAGCTGATGCACCGATCACCGTCAACAACTTCGTGAACCTCGCCGAGGACGGCTACTTCGACGGCGTTACCTTCCACCGTGTGATAGAGGGCTTCATGGCTCAGGGCGGCGATCCGAGCGGTAGTGGATCCGGCGGACCCGGCTACCAGTTCATCAACGAGTTCACCGAAGGTGTCGAGTTCGTTGAACGGGGACAGCTCGCCATGGCCAATGCCGGAGCGAATACAAACGGCAGCCAGTTTTTCATTACCTTTGAACCGTCAGGGTTTCTCGGTGGAGCGAACTACACGATCTTCGGTGAGCTTCTCGACGGCGACGACATTCTTGCCGCAGTGGATATTCGCGACCCCGGTTCGGCCGTGGATCCGGGCACGATCATCGAGTCGGTTCGCATCGAAGTCAGCTGAGACGACAACCAGTCCAGCGTTCACTCGAAGACGGTTTCTCCGTCGGCCTCGGCCAGGGCCCGGCCAATCTGTTCCGGAAGTGACCATTCGCTGACACCCCGGTGGTGCTCACGGGCCCAGGCAATGACTTCGGGCGCGCTGCCCGCTTCCATCAGACGCATCGCCCCCAGCTGGTTGTGTCGCGCATAGCGATACACCCTGCCCACCGGCAGCACGCTCTGCAGGACCGTGGCAAACACCCGTCCGAACGTGCCAAGGCCCACCTCGGTCTTGCCAACATCGTGCAGGGCTGATGCGACGACAAGCGTTGGCGTTGACGCGTCACCGAGCAGGCGCATCGCTTCGCGCCCGCAGTGCACAGCGTGGCGACGATCCTGCACCGACATGGCGCCATAGAGCGCCGTCTCTTTCGGCGACAACAGCCCCAACAGCCACCTTTCTTCCTCGGGGTCAGGCGCTGCTGTCGACAGCGATTCAACGAAGCGCCCAACCAAATGCTGCGTCCTGCTCATGCTCTGCTGCCAGACTTGTCTGCTATCGCATTCATGATGTTCTTTTGCGGTGTCTTGGGTGGCTGGCTTTGTGCACTTCGAAGAGTCGTTCCTGGGAGACCATGGTGTAGATCTGCGTGGTGGTGATGGACGCATGACCGAGCAACTCCTGCACCGTCCGGATGTCAGCGCCATGGTTCAACATATGGGTGGCGCATGAGTGACGCAGAACATGGGGTGACAATTTAGCTCCGATGCCCACTTTCGCGCCGTACTTCTTGACCACACCCCAGGCGCCCTGTCGGCTCAGGCGTCCTCCGCGTTGGTTCAGATATACGGCCTCAGAGTCTGCTCGGCTCTTCCACACGGCGGGTTCCATCTCCGCGCGCCCATCGACAGCCAACCATTCGACAAGTGCTTCCCACGCACAACTCCCAATGGGGATGACCCGCTCCTTCGCACCCTTGCCGAACGCCCGGAGGAGCCGGGCATCGAGATCGATGTCAGAGAGAGACAACCCGGTCATCTCGGAGATGCGCAGCCCGGAACCGTACAAGAGCTCAAGCATGCTGCGGTCACGAAGATCGGCAGGTCCATACCCGGTCACAGCATCGATGAGCGCGGTTACCTCGTCCTCGCTGAGCGCCTTCGGGAGACCCAGTGGAACGCGGGGGACCTCAAGCCCCGCAGTCGGGTCGTGACGCATCAGGTTCTCTGCGGCTGCGAACCGGTGGAATGACCGCACTGCCGCCACCGCTCGCGCCACAGTGGACCTTGCGCGACCAGAATCCTGCAGCATGTTCAGCCAGGCAATGATCTGGTCCTCACTCGCGTTGGTCACCGCACCGTGTTCGGAGACCATCCAGTCGTTGTACGCAGTGAGGTCCCGGCGGTAGGCCTCGATGGTGCGCGGCGAACGACCCCGCTCAACCAGCATCCAGGTCAGGAACTCCTCCGCCTCCATCGGGAGCCGAACCTGGGAACTCATGGGTGCACCAGCGAACAGCAGAGGCTGGCGACACTCACGACCGGCCGGTTGGAGGACGAGAGCTCCGCTCCCCCGACGGTGGGATTGACTCCAACAGCGCAGCAGCTTCTGCGAGATCGGCGGGCGTGATCTCGATGACGCTCTTGCGGTCGAGAGCAGCCGGGTTATCCACATCCGAGAGCCGCAGCGCCTGGCGCGTCATGGCCTGTTCAAAGAGGTTGCGAGCGTACCGTGCGTTACCGAACGCCTCGTTGCGATGCGCCCGGCTGAAGATCACCTTGAGCATCGGGTCGGCGTCGCCCGCCAGGCGGTACTCCGCGTCCTCGGCCAGCTTGCGGGTGATGTTGACCAGCTCATCGGTGGAGTAGTCCGGGAACGAGATTTCCCGGGCAAAGCGCGACCGAAGACCCGGGTTGGACTCGAGAAACTGGTTCATCAACTTCGGGTAACCGGCCACGATCACCACAAGACGATCGCGGTAGTCCTCCATGCGCTTCAGCAGCGTCTCAATGGCTTCGTTGCCAAAGTCCTGACCCATTCGGCCGGCGGGAGAGAGCGCATACGCCTCGTCAATAAAGAGAACGCCGTCGAGTGCTCGCTTGATGACCTTGTTGGTCTTGGAGGCGGTGTGGCCCACATACTTGCCGACCAGACCTGCTCGGTCGACTTCGACGATGTGGCCCTTTTCCAGCAGTCCAATGGCGCCGTACATCTCGGCGAGGAGCCGAGCCACCGTGGTCTTGCCGGTGCCCGGATTCCCCATGAACACCAGGTGGCGACTGGTTGGCACCTCGGCCAGACCGTGTTCACGACGACGGGACTGCACCTGAAGGAAGGCGATCTGCGTGCGCACCTGCTCCTTCACGGTCTCCAGGCCAACGAGCTCATCGAGCTCCTTTTGCAGGACGTCCAACGAGCGCACCGGTTTCGGAGGCGCGACTCCCAGCTTCTCAAGCCCGCCGGTGTTGATGCCTCGATCCGCGGCGGTTTTCATCGCCTGGTCGCCGGCGTCTTTGAGGAGTTTGCGGAACTGTTCGGAGCGCTTGGGCATGCACCTTCCAAGGTACCGGGGAGCCGCTCCGATAGTTCTTCGAAGCTTGAGCGAAGCGCTGTGCCGGAGGGTGTGTCAGCTTTCAGACGGGGACGTCATACTGGGCATGTCTTTCAATGCAAGTTTTGGGTTTCGGCCTTCGCTGCGTTCAAGAGCCGCGGCGACGAGTCCCATGAACAGTGGCGCTGGATTGGTGGGCCGGCTCTTCAGCTCGGGGTGGGCCTGGGTGGCCACATAGAACGGATGCTCGGTCAGCTCGACAAATTCCACCAGGAACCCGTCAGGAGAGACTCCCGAACAGGAGAAATCCCCGTCTTCGAGCTGGGCCCGGTAGTTGGAGTTGAACTCGTAGCGATGCCGGTGACGCTCATAGACAACAAGGTCGCCGTATAGCGCAGCAACCTTGGATCCGGGGCTGAGCTTGGCCGGATAGGAGCCGAGCCGCATGGTGCCTCCCATTTCGGTGACACCCTGCTGCGTTTCCATCAGGTCAATGACCGGATCTGGCGTCTGGGGGTCAAACTCGGTGGAGTTCGCCCGAGTGAGTCCGAGCACATTGCGGGCGTACTCAATGGTCATGACCTGCAGCCCGAGACACAAACCGAGACACGGGATGTTGTTCTCCCGGGCATACGTTGCTGCCGCAATCTTGCCCTCAATGCCGCGCTCGCCGAAGCCGCCGGGCAACACGATGGCGTCCAGGTGGCGAAGGCGATTGGCAGCCATGAGGCCTTCGACATCCTGGGCTTCGATCCAGTCAATGTCCACATTGGTGCCCTGTTGGATGCCAGCGTGGTTCAGTGCTTCCGTGACAGAAAGGTAGGCATCGATGAGGGACACGTACTTGCCGACAATGCCGACCTTCACCGTGCGAGACCGGTTGTGGACCATTTCCACCAGGTTTCGCCATTCGGCGAGGTCCGGTTCGCCCTCGAGGCCGAGCAGATCACAACAGGCAGCGTCGAGGCCTTCATCGTGCATAACGAGGGGGATCTCATAGAGACTGTCTGCGTCTGCGGCGTTGACCACCGCGTTGACAGGCACGTCACACAGGCTGGAAATCTTGCGCTTGAGGTTGTCCGAGATGGGCGCCTCACTTCGAGCGACGATTGCGTCAGGCTGAATACCCCGACTGCGCAGTTCCGTCACCGAGTGCTGGGTTGGCTTCGTCTTTTGTTCGCCGCTCGGACCAATGAAGGGAATAAGTGTGACGTGCACGTAACAGACGTTGTCACGTCCCACATCGAGGCGCATTTGCCGGATTGCTTCCAGGAACGGAAGGATCTCGATGTCGCCAACCGTGCCGCCGATTTCGGTTATGACCACGTCAATACCCGGGCGGGCAAGGGCCGTTATTCGGCTCTTGATTTCGTCGGTAATGTGCGGGATGACCTGCACGGTCTTGCCGAGGTAGTCGCCCCTGCGCTCGGCGGCAAGCACGGCCGAGTAGACGGAACCGGTGGTGGCGTTGGATTCACGGGACAGGTTCTCGTCGACGAAACGCTCGTAGTGGCCGAGGTCAAGATCGGTCTCACCACCGTCTTCGGTTACGAAGACCTCGCCGTGCTCGAACGGGTTCATCGTGCCCGGATCGACGTTGATGTAGGGATCGAGCTTTTGCAGCGTCACCCGAAGACCTCGGGCTTTGAGCAGCCGACCGAGCGATGAGGCTGTGAGCCCCTTACCGAGAGAACTGGCTACACCACCAGTCACAAAGATGTGCTTCGTCACGGAACCCAAACCTAACGCGCGTTCTTGTGACGAGGCGCGGATGGAAGGCCGATTTTCCAAATCTGGGGATAACTCACGAGAGATCCTTCTGAGCCGCGGCAAGCAATTCAGCCGCATGCTCCTGGGCGGTCTCGCTTTCCGGTGATCCGGACAGCATCCGGGAAAGCTCCACAACACGAGATGTCTCATCCAGCGCAGCCAGCGTGGTCACGGCATCGCCTTTTGCAGTGGACTTTTCGATGACGACATGGTTGTGGGCAAATGCAGCCACCTGGGGAAGGTGGGTGACCACCAGCACCTGACGGTCGGTCGCCACCCGGGCAAGTGCCTCGCCCACCGCTGTGGCGGCCTGACCTCCAACACCAGCGTCGACCTCGTCGAAGATCATCGTGGGAGGAGCATCTGCCACGACCAACTGCAGGGACAGCATGAGCCGGGAAAGCTCGCCTCCCGAAGCCACCCTGGCCACCGGTCCGGGCGCCATGCCCGGGTTCATCGAGACAAGAAAGTCCACGTCGTCGCCCGGGTCATCGCCAACAGTGACCTCGATGGACGCGTTGGGCAGAGCAAGGTTCACCAGGCGATCCTGCACCTGAGCCGCCATCTTCGGAGCTGCCTTGCGGCGCAGCTTCGCGACCTTGGCCGCTTCGCCGGCCTCTACCGCTTCGAGTTCTGCAATCTCTGACTCAAGCGCCGCGCTGCGTTCTTCAAAGCTGCGTAACAACTCCAGGCGTTCTGCGGCCTCAGCCTCATAGGCAATGACTTCCGCAAGCGTTGCCCCGTACTTGCGTCGAAGTTCGGTCAGCTGACGGCGCCGCTCCCCAACAGCAATCAGCCGAGCGGGATCATCGGGAATGTTGTCAGCTCGACCACGCAATTCGGCGGCAAGCTCAGTCGCTTCCGCCAGCAGACCCTCAATACGAGTTGACTCAGCAGCAAATGGTTCCCGTTCCTTGAGCAGGCCGAACGCCCGAGCCAGACCATCGCCGACGACACCGTCGGTACTGAGAAGGGACCCGGCGGCGAGCGAGGCCTCGCGGTGTGCCGACGAATCGCCGAGCAGCCGTTCCTCTGCAATCAGCTCCTGGTCCTCTTCAGCGGACGTGAGTCCGGCTGACTCCAGCTCTTCAAGCTGAAAGGTGAGCAGTTCAATCTCGCGCGCACGCACCCGTGCGTCGCCACCGAAGTCTGCACGGCGGGCACAGCCAGCTTGTACGGCGAGGCGAGCCTCTCGCAGCTTCGTGGTATCGATGCCACCAAAGCGGTCGAGAGCAGCTCGGCGTGCCGGCGGACGGAGCAGAAGATGGTGACCGTGCTGGCCGTGCAGCTCGATGAGATCACCAACAGCGTCCGCAACCGCAGTTGCCGTGGCGAGACGCCCATCAACGTAGGCACGCGAACGTCCATCGACAGGGATGACCCGGCGCACAACGACCTCATCGGACTCTGTCGCTTCGGTCCCGTCAGAACGGGTCAGGAACCGTCCTTCGACCTCTGCTTCTGCGGCGCCCGTGCGCACCAGACCAGGGTCGGCCCGGCCACCGGCAAGCAGCAACATGGCTTCAGTAACGAGCGTCTTGCCCGCACCGGTTTCGCCGGTCAGAGCTGTAAGGCCCGGGCCAAGCAGCAGCCGGGCTTCTTCGATCACACCGAGATTGCGCACGGCAAGTTCGATCAACATGTCACAACCCTCACGGTTCGATTGGTAAGCCTCATCGGTCCGCCAGTCCAAAATTCGCCTTCAGCACGCCGAGGAAGTCACGCTCACCAAAGACAATGAAACGAGCTGGATGGGGTGAACGGGTGCAGATCACGCTGTCTCCTGTCTCCAGCCGAGTGAAAGGCCGACCGTCCACTGCGATGGACGCCGGACGATCACGCGTGATGGTGACACGCACCTCCGAGGATGGCGCAAGCACCAGCGAACGGTCGAACAGCATGTGTGGGGAAACAGGGGTGACAATGAATGCTTCATGGGTAGGTGCGACAATAGGACCACGCGCTGACAGTGAGTACGCCGTGGACCCCGTCGGTGTCGCCAGAATGAGTCCATCGGCGCTGTAGGACGTAAACCTGCTGGTGTCGATGGACAGTTCCAACTCGACGGTTCGCCCGCTGGCGATGTTCTCGATCACCACTTCATTGAGCGCCGCTCCGGCGTCTTCAATGGTGCCGTCAGCGCGTTCCACCTGCGCCCACACCCGCATACGCTCCTCGACAGCGTGATCACTCACCAGGCAGCGCGCCACGGCGCGCTGCAACCCGTCCGGCTCAACCTCCGTCAGATAGCCCATACGGCCAAAGTTGACGCCAAGCACCGGCACCCCGGCATCCGCCACCAGGGCAACCGAGCGAAGTACCGACCCATCTCCGCCGAGTGAAACCATGAGGTCAAGCCCATCGACAAGAGCATTCCGGTCGATTGCGTCCGCCTCCGGACTGAACAGAGGTGGGACCTCACGCATCTCGTGGCCCTGATCGGCCAGCCATTCCTTGAACCTGCGCGCCTGTGCGTTCGCATCGTCGCGCGTGTCGTGAATGTTGAGAGCGATGACAGCCATTGGCCTCAGGTTAGATCCTCGGCCTCGGCCAACATGGTTCCTATTCCTCCGAACGGAATCGTGCGGTCCGCCTCTTCGCGCCGCGCGACGCTCCCGTCGGGGGTTCGGCGACGCACCAGGTAGAAGAATTCAACGTTGCCGGAGCCACCTTTGAGCGGTGAGACCATTCCATCCACGACCTCGCCGCCGAGTTCGCTGATGGAGCGACTCGCATCCTCGAGCACCTCCCCCCAGATCGCCGGGTCACGGACCACTCCCCTGCCCTTGCTGACAACGGATCGACCTGCTTCGAACTGTGGCTTTATAAGCAGCAAAAACACAGCGTCTGGACTTGCAAGGTTGAGCATTGCAGGGAATACCCGATCGATACCGATGAACGACACATCGCACACGACCACATCAACACGCATCTCCAGAGAGGCCAGAGTCACATTCCGAATGTCGGTCTGTTCGCGAACAACTACCCGCTCATCGGCGCGCAGCTTCTCGTGTAACTGGTGGGTTCCCACATCGACCGCCACGACCCCCGCCGCGCCGGCCTGCAGGAGCGCATCGGTAAAGCCCCCGGTTGACGAGCCAACATCGAGACAGTGCGCCCCGTTGACGTCAACGCCGAAGCGGGCGAGGGCACCGGCCAACTTGTCGCCGCCGCGACCCACGAATCGGGTTCGTTTGCGAACAATGATTGCATCGCCCGGCATGACCTGGCGCGCAGGTTTGTCGGCCGGCGCTCCATTCACGGTGATGTCCCCTGCTGCAATGGCTTTGCGGGCCCGCTCCCGGCTGGAAAACAGCTCCCGGCGCACGAGTTCCTGGTCAAGACGGCGGCGGACAGAAGCGATGCCTCCCACACTACAGATACCCCCGGGGGCCTTGACGGTAAGGTCCCACGCATGCTGATGCCGCTGAAGGACGAGAATCCGACGTACCGCAAGGGCTACGTGACCTGGGCGCTGATCGCTCTCAACGTCTTTGTCTTTTTCTTCATACAGGGCACCGCAGACCCGGGCGAGCAGGAAGTGGCTTTCACGCTCGAGTACGCAGCAATTCCCTGCGAGATATCCGAAGGCCGTCCGCTCACCACAGATGAGATCAATGCCACCTTCACCAGTGGCGGTATCGACAACGCATGCAACATCAACGGTGACCTTCCCGATACCGACCAGGCCTTTCCCAACAAGTTCGTCTGGTCGTCTGTCATCTTCTCGATGTTCCTCCACGCAGGCTTCACGCATCTCGGTGGGAACATGCTGTACCTCTGGATTTTCGGAAACAACATCGAAGATCGGCTGGGCACCATCAAGTATCTGGTCTTCTACGTTCTCGGCGGCATCGCTGCAACAGCGGCGCACATCTTTGCGGATCCGGACTCGTCGATTCCTGTGGTGGGCGCATCGGGTGCCATCGCCGCCGTTATGGGCGCCTACCTGGTCTGGTATCCGCAAGCCCCTATCCGAACCTGGATACTGCTCATGCTGCGCGATATCTCCGCGAAGTGGGCACTCGGCATCTGGTTCATCACCCAGTTCTTTACCGGTAGCGGTTCAAGCGTGGCGTGGCTTGCGCATGTCGGCGGCTTCATCTTCGGTGCAGGTGTGGCACTCACCATTCGTGCGTCGAAACCGCTTTGGAAGATTGTCTTCACCCCGCCGTACCGGGACATCGATCACTGGGACAACACAGGAGGTATAGGCCGCGGACCCCTGCGCGACAACCCACTGCCGATCATCGGTCGCGACCGCATCTCCCGCTGAGTCAGTCGAGCGTTGCCTCCAGCTTCGACTCCTCCGCCCACGCTTCGGATTCACCCACCCCGCAGATCAGTTCAGATCGTTCACCAGCTCAGCCAACGATGCTGCGATGTGGTTCGGGGCGGGATCAACGGGCAGGTCGTCTCTTCCCACCACACCGGTCAGCACCAGACCGAAGTCGTAGCCCAACTGGCCGGCAAAGAGTCCATCGCTGTCAGGTCGATCACCGACCATGATTCCTGATGAACCAAGCCGAGACCGGACAAGATTCGCCGCCGCTTCCGCCGGTTTGCCTGCGAAGATCGGTTCGACCTCGGCGGCGTAGGCAATTGCCATCACCATAGAGCCGCCGCCCGCTCTGAGACCATCCGGGGTTGGGTAGCTCGGATCGTGATTCGTGCCGATCAGTCGAGCTCCTCCCCGGACAACATTCATCGCTTCGGACAAGCTGTCGTAGTTGAAATCGAAGTCCATCCCCGCAACGACAGCGTCGGCTGGTCCGGATGTCACGACGGTCGCTCCTCGCGCCTCGCATGCCTCGTTGATGCCGCTGCCTCCAACGACATAGACCCGTTCGCCGGGTTCGACCAGCGACGCTCCAGCCATGGCCGAAGTGAACACTGAACCCTTCGCATCGATCTGATGTCGAGCGAGTTTCTCTTCCATTACTGACGTTGGCAATGCCGACATGTTCGTCACGAACACCACGTCGCGTCCTGCCTGTCGAAGCGACTCGACCGCCGCTGCAGCGCCTGGGATTGGTTCGTCACCAATCCAGATCACTCCGTCAAGGTCGAGAACCCATGCCTGATAGTGCGACGTCATCAGCGGCAGGCTAGCGGGTGGTTATGATGACAGCGTGACAACCGTTTCGCCATCCCCTGCCTGCGCCCATGATGACCACGACGAGGGCTCGACCAGGGTCAGACCATCAACGGGGTCCACCAACAGTGACGGCGACCACGACAGGTTCGCCCACTATGTGATTGGCGGGACCGAAGCCGTCACCCGGGCGATGGTCACGGGTGAGCCGTGCACCGCGTTGTGCGGCAAGACCTGGGTTCCGGGCAGCAACGGCACCGGGTTCACCATGTGCCCCACCTGCAAAGACGTCGCCAGAAACATCAACTCCGACCGCTTCCAGGACTGGTAGGACACCCGTAAAACTGAAACAGTGCCCGCCAAAATTGGCAGACGCTGCATCAGAGTTCCCACATCCGAGTCTCTGCGCCAGCAAACTCGTGAGAGCCAAGAATCCGCCGGGATTTTCAGGCGGGGCCGACTTCCCAGGTGGGCTGGCTGTGGAGCAGATCCTTCAGGTTGCCCGCTCCCTTTTGTTCGGTTGCATAGTCAACCTGGCGGTTGACTTCTTCGGCGTACTCTGAACGGTTGATCGCACGGAACACACCGACCGGCGTCGGCATGAACGGCCCGGACGAAAGTCTTGAGAGGGAGAACGCAACACCAGGGTTGGGCTTCTCCTCATTGTGGACGACAAGAGCGTCGACACCGACATCTGCGACGTTGACAATCTCAGCGTCACCGTTTGCGTTGATGACCACGCCCTGCTCATCTTCGTCGCCGAAACGGACGGGTTCACCGTGTTTCAGATCGATGAGCATCGACCCGCGCCTGTCCTTCTTTGTGATCTGCGCAAATGCTCCATCATTGAACACATTGCAGTTCTGGAAAATCTCCACAAGCGCTGCACCCTTGTGAGCATGCGCTCGAGCGAAGGTGGCCTGCATGTGCTTACGGTCCATGTCATGGGTGCGGGCCACAAAGCCTGCCTCGGCCCCAAGAGCCAGACTGATGGGATTGAACGGCTCATCAATGGAACCGAACGGAGTGGACTTCGTGGTCTTGCCAATCTCGCTTGTCGGCGAGTACTGCCCTTTTGTCAGGCCATAGATCTGGTTGTTGAACAACAGAATTTTGATGTTCACGTTGCGGCGCAACGCATGGATGAGGTGGTTGCCGCCGATGGACAGCATGTCGCCATCACCACCGATGACCCACACATCCAGATCAGGACGAGCAATGGCCAGACCAGTGGACACGGCCGGCGCTCGACCGTGGATGGAGTGCATGCCGTAGGTGTCCATGTAGTACGGGAAGCGGGCCGCACAGCCGATACCCGAGATGAAGACCGTGTTCTCGCGGCGGACGCCGAGGTCGGGCATCATCATCTGCACTGCCGTGAGGATCGAGTAGTCACCGCAGCCGGGGCACCAGCGTGGTTCCTGATCCGACGTCCAATCGGCCTTTGTGGTTGTTGGGACGTCTGCGATATCGGTCATTGGAGAGCTCCCTGGATCACGTCAAAAATTTCACCTGCGGTGTAGGGCTGGCCCTGCACCTTGTTCACGGACTGGGCGTCAACGAGATACTCGGCCCGAACGAGCTTGGACAGCTGGCCCATGTTCATCTCCGGCACGATGACCTTCGGGTATCGCCGGAGCACCTCACCGAGATCCTTCGGGAACGGATTGATGTGGGTGAGATGGGCATGCGCCACCTTCATCCCAGCGGTCTGGGCCCTCTTCATTGCGCTGGTGATCGCACCCCAGGTGGAACCCCAGGCGAGAATCAGCAGCTCAGCATCATCGACGTCGCCCGTCACCCATGTAGGGCCAATCTCGTCAGCGATTACCGCGACCTTGTCCTGACGGGTCTGCGTCATGTGCTCATGGTTGGTCGGGTCGTAGCTGATGTTGCCCGTGCCGTCCATCTTCTCGATGCCGCCGACACGGTGTTCGAGACCGGGGGTGCCGGGGATAGCCCAGTCGCGAGCCAACGTCTGGGGGTCACGCTTGTAGGCGTGATACACCGGGTTGCCGTCCTCGTCGGTGGCATTTGGTTCGGTGGCGAAGTTCGCGTCGAAGGTGGGCAGGGAGTCCACATCCGGGAGCTTCCAGGGCTCGGTGCCGTTGGCAAGGTAACCGTCGGAGAGCAGCATCACCGGCGTGCGGTACTTGACGGCGATGCGGCAGGCTTCGATAGCTATCTCGAAGCAGCTTGAGGCGCTGTAGGCAGCTATGACCGGCATGGGTGACTCGCCGTGGCGACCGTACATGGCCATCATGAGGTCTGATTGTTCGGTCTTCGTGGGCAGGCCCGTGGACGGGCCACCGCGCTGAATGTCGATAATGACCAGCGGCAACTCGAGACTCAGGGCGAGACCGATGGCTTCGCCCTTGAGCGCAACACCGGGACCACTGGTGGTGGTCACCGCAAGGTGTCCGCCGAATGCGGCGCCAACTGCGCTGGCAACGGCCGCGATCTCATCCTCGGCCTGCAATGTGCGTACGCCGAAATTCTTGTGCTTGGAGAGCTCGTGGAGAATGTCGGAGGCAGGCGTGATTGGGTACGACCCGAGATACACCGGAAGACCCGACTGCTGACCTGCGGCCACGAGTCCCCACGACAGCGCCGTGTTGCCGTTGATGTTGGTGTACGTGCCAGGCTCGAGCACTGCTGGCTTGATCTCGTAGGTGAAGTCAAACAGTTCAGCTGTCTCGCCAAACGCGTTGCCAGCCTTGAAGGCCGCGGTGTTGGCGTCAATGACCTTCTGGCGACCGTGGAACTTGGCGTTGATCCAATCGAGCGTGGTTCCCTCAGGCCGGTTGTACAGCCAGCTCACGAGGCCGAGTGCGAAGAAGTTTTTCGACCGGTCAGCGTCGCGGGGTTTGACGCCCAATGGCTCACACACCCGCTTCGTGATTGAAGTCATGGGAACTTTGATCAACTTGTAGTTGTCCAGCGATCCGTCTTCGAGCGGGTTCGATTCGTACCCACACTTGCCGAGGTTTCGCTCATCAAACGTGTCTTCGTTGACAATGAGCGTCCCGCCCACCTCAATTCGGTGGAGCTCGTTCTTGAGTGCCGCTGGATTCATTGCAATCAATACGCTCGGAGCGTCGCCCGGGGTGCTGATTTCGTGATCGGAGATCTGAACCTGGAAGGCACTGACGCCGGCGAGCGTGCCCTGCGGGGCTCGAATCTCGGCTGGGAAGTCGGGAAACGTTGCAAGGTCGTTTCCAAAGAGTGCACTCGAACTGGTGAAGCGGTCACCGGTGAGCTGCATACCGTCACCCGAGTCTCCAGCAAAGCGAATGACCACCCGATCAAGCTCTTGCACCTCGGGTGCGGACGTGGACGTATCCGTCACGGAATCCCCCTTGATTCCTCTGGCCGAGCCGCGTTGCCCGACGTTTGTGGTTTGGCTCCGCTCCACGCGCAACCATCTTGCACCATAGTCAACCCGGGACGCTAGCGGGGAATCCCCCGGGCACTCTTGCACTCTGACTGTCACACGACGTCTCTACAGTGCGACCACTTCCTCCCTCAACCCAACCGCCTGCCGATCGAACGTCCACAGAGACGTGCGGTCAGCACTCCCAACTGGAGGATCTTCATGCCTACACCAACACGGCCAACAGCGCCCACACAGACCACCCAGACCACCCAGACCACCCAGCCTGCTGACGGCTCACCGCCCAGCCTGAATCTGGCGGTCCTGGCCGGAACACTGATCGCGGAACCGGTGATCAGCGAACTCTCCACAGGCGAGATCGTCGCCTCACTTTCGGTTCGCTCCACTGACGCCAAGGGCCGGAAGTGCTCCAGCCCGGTTCGTTGGGTGGATCCGGGCCGCGCTGTTCACCGCCTCCACGCGGATCAGGATGTGGTCATCATTGGTCGCGTTGTTCGCCGGTTCTTCCGCTCGGGCGGTCAGGTGATCAGCCGCACCGAAATCGTGGCATCAAATGTCCTGCGACCCAGCCAGAAGGTGACGCGCATCAGGGCGCTTGAAAGCGCGGCTGGTGCCATCATCGACTTCGTTGGCAGCAACTGATCGACAGCTGCGACACTCAGCAGAAGCAGTGACACTCAGCAGAAGCAGTGACACTCAGCGAGCGCGAGTGGCAGCGTCGGAGAAGTACGGATTCGATGCTGCCACCCAGGCAAAAAGATCACGGGCCCGAGGGCTGTCGCCTGCCCGCTCGTAGAGGTCAGCAAGAGCGTACGCCCGGCTCAGGTGGTGCTCCCGTGGCTTCTTTGGGCGCTTCCACTTTTTTTCCAGGGTGCGGATTGCGCCGTTCAGATCTCCCTGGTCTGCCTGGGCACCCGCGGCAACAATACGTCCCTCGGTCACAAGCGCTGCCGACGGCGACACCTCGCGCAGTTCCACCCACAGCTCCTCCACGTCTGCCCAGCGACGTTGAGCTCGATACGCGTCCGCCAGCACCGGGTGCTGTTCGGTGCTACCCGCCATCTCACGGAAGAGCTCAAGCTCCTTTGACGCCGCGGCCCATTTCTCCTGGCGGTACAGGGTCAGGCCAAGCAGCTCATGAATCTCCGGCACCTCTGGCGCCAATGATGCAAGCTTCTTGAGCTTGGTTTCTGCTGGCCGATAACGACCATCGGCAAACTCACCCGATGCGTCAAGAAGGTTCTTCCATGCCTTGCGACCATCATCGCGGCCAAGCGCCTTGATCAGCGCGACTTCGGGTTCCACCGGCGTCTTTGGAGCAGCGGGGAGCACCGATCGCTCCTGTGCCGCATAGGTCGGCGGTCGACGTTTCGTCGGTTTGAGCCCACCAGCGCGATCAACCGCTTCTTTCGCCTCGTCGCGTACCCGTTGTCTGGCGGCGTCTGCAGCAGCGCGCTTGGCCACCCGCTCCTCATACTTCGCTACCTCTTCAGGGGTGAACTCTTCCTGATCCGTGAATGGCACCTCGCCGACCTTGGCTGCGCCGCGACGGGCAACTCCACCCCAGGACTTTGGTCCCGCTTCGGGCCGCCCCTGACGCTCCTCAGTGCGTTCCTGCCACGTCTGGCCGGAACGGTCCTGCCCCGAGGATCCGCCCCTTTCGTTGCGACCTCGGCCACCAGGGCGCTGCTCGCCTCCCCGATCGTCTCGCCCCCGCGAGTCACGTGCATCACGGGAGCCGCCGCGAGCATCACGCGGACCGCCCGAACGCGAACCGCTGCCCCGCTTGCGTGCACTGTGGGCGCTGCCTGCACGCTTGTCTCCACTGCGACTGTCTCCTCCACGCGACCCACCGGACGGCTTTGAGCCGGAGCGCGACCCACCGCCAGTGCGACCTGGCTTGGAACGGGAATTTCGGTCGTTGGCCATCTCCTGAGGCTAGGCCGCCCGCGCCCAATCACCCACAAGCGGATCGCCATGACACGTCGCCCCGAAAACGACAACGGGAGCCCTCCTTATGAGGGCTCCCGTGTTCAGCGCTTGAACCGACTCAACCAGGAGTCGGCGACGTCAGCCAATGAGCATCTCGCGTCGGGTGCGGGTGACCATGGCGCCAGCCATGGCAACCGCGGCGCCGATTATGACGAGCTGGTACGCCTCAATACCGGTCTCGGCGAGTGCATCGTCGCCGGACTCGTCAGAGGCTACGGCGGGCGCTGCTTCCTCTTCTGCTTCTGCTTCTGCTTCTGCTTCGCCACCGACGGTCACGACTGCAGCCGCCACTTCGGTCTGAGCGGCGTTACCCACAACCATCACGAGTCCCTGTTCCGGGATATCGAAGGTGGCCGACGCTTCAAAGTTTCCGTCGTCATCAGGAGTGACCGGGGTGAGCGACCCGAGGTCACATGCTCCGTCTTCGACAACCTTGGTGAGGTCACCCTCAGCGCCCGGGCATGGCAGAAGGAAGGCAGGGCCGGTATAGCCAGAGCCGGTCACAGTAATCTCATGTTCGCCTGCTTCGGCGACGTTCGAGGGATCTGCCGTAATAGCCTGGTCCCCCTGGGCCGACGCCGGGGCGGCGAAGCCAATGAGCAAAGTCATCAATGCTGCCAGGCTGATCAGAATACGCTTCACTTTTGTTCTCCGTTTTTGTGTGCAATACATTAGTGTGCAATACAGTCGTGAGCAATACAGACAGCAGAAGCGGTGTCACGGCACCCCCTGCGACGGTCGCCACAGTAGCGCAGATCCTGTGCGAAGCGGTTGATCGTGCCATCTTCCAACTGCTCCGGTTGTTTGGAGCGAAACCTCACGGCGTGGCGCCAGCCGCCTCGGCCAGTGCGACGGTGTCGCCGGGTTCGCTCGAATTCTGGTCAAAGATGCCCAGCCGGGAGCACGGGCTCATGTTGGGGTTGTACCAGGACAGCCCGTGGGATACTCAGCTGAAAACGGCAACAGGCCCCACATTTCTGTGGGGCCTGTTCGCTCTTCTTGATTGAATCCTGGAGTCTCGGGACACTTCTTCGTAAAGATGTGCCTGCTCAACAGGGGTTTCCAGCGTAGCTGGAGATAGAAATCCGGCAGCGACCTACTCTCCCGGGGACGCTCGTCCCAAGTACCATCGGCGCAGGTGGGCTTAACTTCCGTGTTCGGAATGGGTACGGGTGTGACCCCACCGCTATTGCCACCGAAAAATGTGAGGGAGCATCCAAGCCACCCATTGGGAATCAACACCCAAGGGTTAACCCGGACCTCTCCGAGAATTGTATAGCGAGCACGAACTTCCAGTAATTTCAACGAGAATGCTTCGTTAGGAGGGTGAGTAAATGAATAATCAAGCCCTCGGCCGATTAGTACCGGTCAGCTGAATGTGTTGCCACACGTACACTTCCGGCCTATCAACGTGGTGTTCTGCCACGGGCCTTACCAGGTTAACCCTGTGAGTGACCTAATCTTGAAATGGGCTTCCCACTTAGATGCCTTCAGCGGTTATCCCTTCCGCACGTCGCTAACCAGCCATGCCCTTGGCAGGACAACTGGCACACGAGAGGTGCGTCCACCCCGGTCCTCTCGTACTAGGGGCAGATTTTCTCAAGTCACTTCCGGCTACAGAGGATAGGGACCGAACTGTCTCACGACGTTCTAAACCCAGCTCGCGTACCGCTTTAATGGGCGAACAGCCCAACCCTTGGGACCTGCTTCAGCCCCAGGATGCGATGAGCCGACATCGAGGTGCCAAACCTTCCCGTCGATATGGACTCTTGGGGAAGATGAGCCTGTTATCCCCGGGGTACCTTTTATCCGTTGAGCGACGGCACTTCCACACGT
>Ga0209831_1000208_pt1 | contig 54471 bp, 28 predicted proteins | sample Maine_Asex4_meta_FD_187451 | JGI IMG/M metagenome (GOLD analysis project Ga0209831, IMG submission 187451) | Marine algal microbial communities from Maine, USA - Maine_Asex4_metaG (SPAdes) (version 2) | ecosystem: Host-associated > Algae > Red algae > Unclassified | place: Maine, USA | collected... | reverse complement strand
AATGCGAGTTTATTCGCTTTGAATTTTTATTAGAAGTGCCGAATTCGAAAAATGCGACAGGCGGCAGATTTTTTGTTTCGTTTTTTTTCTGCAAAAAAATGAACTATAAAAAGAAAAATGCTTACATGTAAATACCTACTGTCTAATAAAATAGTAAAGTCAAGCTTAGCAATGGCGATTAAATAAATGCAGATTCTAGAAAGTCAGAATGGATAGTTATGTATTACTCACCCCTAAAATAGAAGTTTAGAAAAATCTAATATAAATATACCATTATCAACATATGAGCACCAAAATTAAAAGCATTAAAACCCAACTCTTTCAAGTACCGTTACCAGAAGTATTATCAGATGCCAAGCACGGTGACCATTTCTTTTTTGAGTTGGTGACTGCCACGATTACCCTCGAAAACGGAATGGAAGGAACCGGTTATACGTATACTGGAGGCAAGGGAGGATACGCGATTAAAGCAATGATCGAACACGATTTGACGCCAGCATTAATTGGACAAGACGGGGCAGACATAGAGAAGTTATACGATTTTATGGAATGGCATATTCACTATGTGGGACGGGGCGGAATTGCTTCTTTTTCAATCTCTGCGGTGGATATTGCACTGTGGGATATTCGGTGCAAAACGTTGGAAAAACCACTCTGGCAGGTAGCTGGAGGTGCGGATAACACCTGTCAGGCGTATTGTGGCGGGATCGACTTATTGTTTCCTTTAGAAAAGCTATTAAACAATATTCGTGGTTATTTAGCAGATGGATTCCAGGCGGTAAAAATTAAGATTGGTCGCGAAAATCTACAGGAAGACATCGACCGGATTGCAGCGGTACGAAAACTCATCGGTGACGACGTGACTTTTATGGTAGATGCAAATTACTCGATGAGCGTAGAGCAGTCAATTACGGCAGCCAAGGCTTTCGAAAAGTACAATATCTACTGGTTTGAAGAGCCTACTATTCCTGATAATTACAAAGGCTATGCTACCATTGCCGATGCCACGGGAATGCCTCTGGCGATGGGCGAAAACCTTCATACAATTCACGAATTTGAATATGCTTTTGAACAATCAAAATTATCATTTATTCAACCCGATGCGTCCAATTGTGGAGGGGTAAGTGGCTGGTTGGCAGTAGCTAAATTGGCCGCTAAACATAATATTCCGGTTTGTTCTCACGGAATGCAGGAACTGCACGTGAGTCTGGTCTCTTCACAAAAGAATGCCGGCTGGCTGGAAGTACACAGTTTTCCAATTGATCAGTATACGACCCGTCCTTTGGTGGTGGAAAATTATCGAGCTGTCGCACCTGATACGCCTGGAGTGGGAGTTAGTTTTGATTGGGAAAAATTAAAGCCACATTTGATTAAGCACTAGTGCCTTCGGCACTAAATAACTGGACATATTGATCAACGTAGAAACAGGGCATTGCCTTGTTTCTACGTTGATCTGTTAGCTCAACTTTCTCTGCGGTCAAAACCACTTAAGTGTACGGGGGAATGATCCAAAGCCTGCCACGTTTCAATGTAGGTCGCATTATCCTTTACAGATCGCCAAAAAAGAACTTACAGCGTAGCAATAAATTCAGTCAAACTAACCTCTTTGGTTAATTTTAATTTCTTTCGCAGGCGATAGCGACTAGTATGAACGCTTTCAATAGAAATTCCCATAAGTTTGGCCATTTCCTTACTGGATAAATTTAATTTAATCAAAGCACATACTTTCTGATCTCCTCGGGTTAACTTTGGGTATTTGGTATTTATTTTTTCGTAGAAATCTTTATTAACAGATAAAAATCTGGCTTCAAATTCTTCCCAGTTCTGGGCATTGCTATGAGATATCGTACGCACAATTTTTTTCAATTCGTTTGCCTTGATATCTCCACTTCCCTGTGAGAGTCGGTCTTTTAAGGTTGCCAGAATCTCATCTTTTTCTATCAATTTAAGCGAAGAGGTGGCAAGTTCTTTATTTTTTAATTCTAACAACTCATTGGTCTGCGCTACTTCCAGTTCCTTTTTCTTTCTGATCAGTGCTTTCTCTACATTATGTTTTTTACGAATATAATTAAAATAGAGTACCCCGGCGAAGATGAGTGCCGCAATAGTTATTAATAATAGCATTGTTTTCAAAAAGGCAACCCGTTCTTCGTTTTCCAGTTCTTTTAGTCTTTGTTCCTGAATGAGCTGTTTTTGCTTTTCTTTTTCTATCCGAAATTCATCCTTGATTTCTAACAATGATCTATTGATAGGACTTCGACTATCAAAAAATTGAGCATCCAGTTCGCTTTCCTTTTTTATATTATTTAGAGCCTTAAGGTTTTTCCCTTGTTTAATATACAAATCCGCCAACCTTTTATGAATAGTTGGGGTAAAATCTAAATGGCTGTTGAATTTTCGGGAAGCCGCCAGCGCTTTCTGATAAAATTGCTCTCCGGCATCATGGTTATTTAACTTTATATGGTTATCACCGATATAAGTGTATATTAAAACATTAAAACGTGGATTGGTGGCTTCAAACCAAGGCGCGATTGCCAGTAAGGTATCTAAAGCCGCGCGGGGATTGCCTTCTGAGCTGATTATATAGGCTAACTCAAATTTTTGATAATAGATAGGGGTTCCGTTAACATTACCATCTGTAAATAGATAGCAACTATCTAAATAAATTTTGGCCATTTTGGGATTGCCTAACTCCCGGTAGGTAGAACAGAAAGCGTAATAGCAGTCTTTTAAATGATAGGATTCCAGTTTTCCTTCTCTGACCAGCCTTTTGCTAAGCGTTAGTGCACGATCAAAATATTCAAACGCTTTTTCTCTTCTTTTATAAAAACTGTAATAACGCCCTAATTGGAGATACACTACGACTTTAGCCGCATCATTTTGGGCAAGGTCAGCTAATAATAGCGCTTTCCATAAATTGTCATAAGCAGATTGATACTGTACCAGATGACCATAGTTAATGGCCATCTCTACCAGCGAATTAACTGCGTTTAGTGTATCCTTTTGCTCTAAAAAATAATTATAGGAGAGTTGGTACAAATAAATGGTGCTATCTGCTGATTCCGTTTGCAACGAATTGACCTGGTCAGACCAATGTTGAAAGTCTTCATAATTTTTAACATCCAAATAAGACTCGACTTGAGCTGTCAAAGAAAGTGTAAAAAGTACAATTAGAGAAAAAGCGATTTGTCTAGGGGAAATACTCATAAATGTATTTGGATTTCATCCTGATGTTAAATTTCAAGTGTAAATCTAATTATTTATTTTATATTTTAAGGATTTAAAAACGCGCTTGTCAAGTTCTTGTCTAGCATTTTTATCTAAACATCAGCAATCTTTTTAATTAATTTGCCTAGACGCCAAAAGTTCGGCACTTCATTATCAACTTTTTTATTACAAAAAAACCTCAATTCAACAGAATGAAAAAATTCAGCGATGAACACTTTGATCAACTTGGTATCACAAATAAAAATCACCTGAGTGCGGCTTCCAAAAGGGCATTAGCCTGGGAGCGTTGGAGCAACGAATGGTTTGGTGAATTCGAAGTATTTGATTTAAAAGGAGATTTGGCTTACGAAGAAGGGGTGGTAAGAAGAGATCCCAGTGCGATCATCCAGCATGATGGAAAATTTTTGGTTTGGTACACGCGTAGTACTGGACCTACGGATGGCTTTGCGGGTGATATTGAAAATGAAAAGGTTTTCCCCTGGGATCGATGTGATATATGGTATGCCTCCTCCGAGGATGGCTGGACATGGAAAGAAGAGGGCTTGGCGGTAGCCAGAGGTGAAAAAGGGACTTATGATGACCGTTCTGTCTTTACAGTCGAAATTCTGGAACACGATGGAAAGTACTACTTAACTTATCAAACGGTAAAGTCACCTTACAGGGTGCGTGTCAAAAATCAGGTCGGTATTGCATGGTCAGATTCTCCCTATGGTCCATGGACTAAAAGCGAGGCGCCTATTCTTAGCCCAGCTGATAACGGAGTTTGGTTAGGGGAAGAGGACAACCGTTTTAAAGTAACAAAAAAAGGAGATTTTGATAGCCACAAGGTACATGACCCGTGTCTGCTTCACTACCAGGATAAATTCTATCTTTATTACAAAGGAGAACAAATGGGAGAGGCCATTCTCTTTGGTGGTCGACAAATTCGTCACGGTGTAGCCATCGCTGATCATCCGCTGGGTCCTTACGTCAAATCTCCTTATAATCCAATCTCAAACAGTGGCCACGAAATTTGTGTCTGGCCCTACCAGGAGGGAATTGCCTCACTGATTACTACTGATGGCCCCGAAAAAAATACCATTCAATGGGCGCCCGATGGAATCAATTTTGATATTATGTCGGTCATCAAAGGGGCACCACATGCTATTGGCCTCAATCGTACCCTCGATACAAACCGTGATCCTTGGGCTGGCCTGGAATGGGGATTGACCCATAAATACGAAAATGATGATTATCAATACATCCGACGATTTCAGGGGAAAAGGGTGACAACACACATCGCAAAGGGCGAAAATAGTAAAGACTAATACCATTGTTGCAGTCTGTTCAGTTTTTGTCTATGTGTTTAAAATAGTCATGTCAAGAAATAATTAGAAATTTAGGAAAAAGTTATAATGAATTATAAATCAATCATCGGACTCAGTTTTACATTGGCTTTTTTGCTTTTCTACTGTTACCGATGTACGTCTCCCATAGCATCTTCTCCAGAATTAATGCTCTTCGATTTTGAAAAAGAATTGAACGATGGTTCTGTTAAGCCGCAAAGTGCTACCTTTAAAAGAATCAGTGTTAATGACAATTATGCACTAAAGGTTACCAACGGTACGGATCATCGCGAACCGGGCGTAGTACTCAAGGAATCTGCTGACCAACCATGGAATCTAAGCGATTTTTATCAAGTAAAAGCTGATGTCACCAACGTAGGGGACGAAGATATTCAGGTAGAAATGTTCGTAGGGAATGATCCCGATGGTTTGATACGTTGGTATTGTTCGGACTACGTCGATCTGAAACCCGAAGAAAGCAAAACAATTACGGTTGATTTAAGCTGGACACCCTGGGTTCATCAACCTCAACTGGATATCAAGGGAATGCGTGGTGCGCCGGGTAAAATAAAAACGGACCTGGATGCTATCGATGAAATTACTTTTTGCTCGCGTTACGCTGCTGCCGAAAATGATTTCCTCATCGACAATGTCCGGGCAGTAGGAAAAATGGAGGTAAGGGACACTGCTGACTTTTTTCCTTTTATTGACGAATTCGGTCAGTATAAACACGAAGACTGGAATAACAAAATTCTTTCGACCGAGGACCTGATAAAACAAAAAGAAAAAGAAGCGGCCGATCTCGCCAAAAATACGCCACCGGATCGTAATCAATATGGAGGCTGGACTGCTGGACCGCAACTCGAAGCAACTGGCTGGTTCAGAACTGAAAAATACAACGATAAATGGTGGATGGTAGATCCCGACGGCCGCCTTTTCTGGACCAACGGAATTAATTGCATGGAATCTACCGTAGGACTGTCGGGCATTCTGGACCGCACCCATTATTTTGAAAATTTACCGGAGGAAGATAGCCCACTGGTACAATTTTACGATGAAGGTAACTGGGCTTCTCACGGGTTTTATCATGATAAAATTCCCTTCACCGCTTATCAATTCTATCAATCTAATCTCTACAAAAAATATGGAGAGGACTGGCTGGAAAAATTCAGGGAAAATATTCACGCCCGGATGGAAAGCTGGGGGTATAATACCATCGGATTCGTTTCTGATAACGGTGCTACCCAAATGCGTCAGACACCTTACGTGGGCACCGTCTGGATTGAAGGTACGCCCCGAATCGAAGGGTCAGAAGGATTTTGGGGTAAATTCCATGATGTGTTTGATCCACAGTTTCGTCAAGCAGTTCGAACCTCGATGGAGCGACAAAAAGAAGGCGCTAATGACCCATGGTGCATAGGTTATTTTGTGGACAATGAATTGTCCTGGGGAAAAATTGGTTCCCTGGCAGAAGGGACATTGCGAAGTCCAGCAACGCAACCGGCCAAAATTACTTTTGTGGATGATCTGAAGACGAAATACCAGTCTGTTGAGCAGCTTAACAAAACCTGGGATACCGATTATGATTCCTGGTCAGCACTTCTGAATAGTACAACGGTTCCTGATCGAACTAAAGCGAAAACTGATTTACACGCTTTTTATCAGAAAATTTCTCGGACCTATTTCCGAACCATCATGGAAGAATTAGAAAGGATCGCTCCCAATCAAAATTATTTGGGTTGTCGTTTTGCCTGGCAAAACAATGATCTTACCCTCCGTGCAGCTGCAGAATATTGTGATATTGTTAGCTTTAATAAATATGAATATAGTGTTGAAAATGTCGCCTTACCTGCTGGTGTCGATAAGCCTATCATGATCGGAGAGTTTCATTTTGGTTCCCTGGATAGTGGAAAATTTCACAAAGGGGTAAAAGCCGCAAAAGATCAAAAAGAACGGGGAGAATTCTATCAAAGCTATATTCGTGGTGCACTCAGAAATCCGGCAATCGTTGGCGCACACTGGTTTCAATATGTTGACGAAGCAACTACTGGTCGACAGGATGGAGAAAACTATAATGTCGGTTTTGTCGACATCTGTGATACTCCGTATGAAGTGTTGATTGACGCAGCGCGAGAAGTAACTTACCCTTTGTACGAATATCGGAATGATAATCATTCGGATAAAAATAATGCTTTGGGCACTACAGAACTACAATAGAATTGTTAAAGAATAACAAGTCTAATAGATTTTATAAAAAAATAAGTGGAAAATTATGATAAATAGAATAGTTGTCGTTGGTCTGATGTTAATTTCCAACTTTATGATAGCCCAAACTACCATTGATGTTCAACCTAACTACAAACATCGTATTGATGGAGTAGAAACTTTCGACCGCTCCGTATTTGTGCAAATACACGCGGATATTACAGAGTCGGATTGGACGGGCTGGAATTTCGAAGATTTTGTCGATTTAAGAGATACGTTTCTAAATGGACTGGATGTTTATATGGGACGTAACACGGGGGGCATTTCTTTCCAGTTTAGTCAAGTTACCGAAGATCCTAATCGACCTGGTTTTGCTGATCCAGTTAACATGGTCAATCGGGGCCAGAATACCAGAAATAATTATGCGAATAACTCTAATTGGCATCCTTACGAAAGTCGAACCAACCTGATTATTGGAGCACAGCAACACCCTTTTTACCCGGATGGTACTCCCACCGGACAGGGATGGGTACCCGCAAATGGTACCGCAGTCGGGGAATTTATGGGACGCTACGTTAATAACTTTTTTGGTGAAAATGGCCAACCAGCTCCTCCTTTGGTAGAAATAATGAATGAACCATTGTATGAGCTGATGATGGAAGGTCATATGCCCACCGAAATATTTCAATTTCATAACGAGGCAGCCGATGCCATCCGGGAACAAAATTCGGAGGTACTTATCGGTGGCTATACCACCGCATTTCCTAATTTTGAGGAAAATAATTTTCAACGTTGGGAAGATCGCTGGAAATTATTTATGGATATGTCCGGTGATAAAATGGACTTTTGGTCTATTCACTTGTATGACTTTAATTCCCTGTGGGACGGTGGATTTACGCTCCGTAGAGGAAGTAATATGGAAGCGACCATGGACATGATGGAACATTATAGTAAACTGTCGTTTGATGAAGTTAAACCTTTTGTTTTGTCAGAATATGGCGGTCGTGCCCTGGATCTTGAACCAGGCCCCTGGACACCTTTTCGCGATTGGCAAACCATGAAGTCCATGACACCTATGCTCTTGTCTTTTATGGAAAGACCACAGCATATTTTATCGGCGATTCCCTTTATTATTGTAAAGGCGGAGTGGGGAAGACAAAGTAATGGCAACCCTTATCCTTGGCGTTTGATGCGAAAAAATAATGAACTGCCCGGCTCTACTGGTAGTTATTGGGTGTATACGGAAATGGTGAAATTCTATCAATTGTGGTCTGATGTAAAAGGTACAAGAATTGATACAAAATCTTCTAATCCAGACATCCAGATAAATGCTTTTGCTGATGGAAACAAACTCTATCTGGTCGCCGCCAATCTGGAATCTCAACCCCAGGATTTGGATTTGAATATGTTAGACATGAATGGAAATGCCATTCAGAATGTCAGGGTAAAACACCTTTACCTGAATGCTGCCGGAGATGCACCATTGTTGACAGAGAATAATTTTGACGCATTACCTGCAATAGAAATTGCCTCGGAGGGTGCAATGGTCATTGAGTATACTTTTGAAAATGACGTTCTAATTGATGAGCTTGTAGAAGAAGAAAAATATTACGCCAATGAACAGTTAACACCAATTGTTCCGAATGCCCGACACGAATTTAATATCAACGAGGTAACAACTGCGGAATACGGAGAGGCGGTACTACGTTTGGGGATTGGTCGTGCACTTGGAAAAAATTTAACGCCTGTTGTTACCATCAATGGCAAGACAATAGAAGTACCCGAAAACTATCGGGGCTATGATCAATCTTCTCGTCCTTCCTGGTTTGGAGTTATTGATATTCCAGTTCCTTACGCGCATCTGCAAAACAACAACAAGGTTACAGTGCAGTTTCCTGATGCAGATGGACATATCAGTAGTGCTACTCTGCGGGTCTTCAATCAAAGTCAACCCATTGTTCGGACCGATGCTATTTCTACCGAATCCATCTCTTTGACACCTACATCTAAAGAACTGCAAATCGGTCAGGAATATACGCTTACGGCTACTATTTCACCTGTTACGGCTACCGAACAATCTGTTGAGTGGAATTCAACCAACGAGGCGGTCGCTACGGTGGATGGTCAGGGAAAAGTAACTGCGGTGGCTTTGGGACAAACTACCATAACGGCTACTTCCGTAGATGGCAATCTTACCGCAACGAGTACCATTGAGGTAGTAACAAATGCTGCTATTGTTGATGTATCCAGTATTAATGTCAATCCGGCCACCTTCGAAATGGGACCAACGGAACTACTGCAGATGACAGCAGATATTTTCCCAATTGATGCATCGGACCCTTCTGTTAGTTGGTCCGTTTCTAATCCTGATTTAGCCACAATTGATAATAATGGATTACTAACTGCTATGATTCCGGGTATCGTGGAGGTGATAGGTACCACCAGCGATGGTGAGTTGTCAGATACCAGTTTTGTGGAAATTATTTCTCAGTTTGCCGTTTTTGTTAGATGTAATTTTTTAACAACGCAGGTAGAAAGCAACACTTCAATTCCCATCGAGATTGATTACTCAGCAGGTTATGCACTGGATATTTCTATGGAATTAATTAATGCCGAAGGAACGGTCGTTAGTCAAGGTCAATCCACAGTGGCAGTCGGAATTGGTACCGCTACCATTATACTGGAGAGCACAAGTTTTCCAGAACCGGGTACCGGATACACTTTACGTGCTGCCATCCGATCCGTCGGAGGGGATGTCTCCACGAATCTTGATGAATGTACAAAAGCAAATGTAACCGTTACCGAGAATACCACGGGTACTATCCCGGTCGAACTCGCTAACTTTAATTTATATCCAAACCCAACGACTGGTAATCTTTATCTTGAATTACCCGATTTACAGGGGGCGGCTTTGATTAGCATATTTGATGTATATGGAAGATTGGTCGTAAGCGGTACAACTACTGAAAAGCAGTCACAGTATGAGATTGGAAAATTTGCCGCTGGTTTGTATCTGGTGAAAATTGAAAATAAATCGGGAAGTATTACCAAAAGAATTATTAAAAACTAATGAATGAAATCCGATGCTTAGTGTTTTTTACTTTATTATTGGGAAGTAGTTTTACCACTGCTGCCAACCATAATTTAGCGATCGTTTCGGATACCTGTTTTATTTTAGAAATTAGTAGAACGCCACAAAATTTTGCTGATGACGCCGAAGAATGGCCAAATGGAATAGTTAATTTAAGTAGTTCTGATCTGGAGTTAATCAATGATATTGATATCGGAAATCAAACGGTCGGAATACGGTTTTCAGATATAACGATCGCCTCGGGGACAGAAATTCTAGAAGCCTATATTCAGTTTACTTCCGATGATGAATCCAGTACTGGTTTTACAAATATTCAAATCACTACTGAATCATCTGACAATGCCGCGCCATTCGTTTCATCTAGTTTTAATTTAAGTAATCGTACTACTTCAAATTTTTGGGTTTCCTGGCTTCCGGACGACTGGTTATTTACGGGGGTAGCTGATGAACAGCAAAGAACACCGGAATTAAAAGAGCTGGTACAGTCCGTTGTCGATCGTTCAGGATGGCAGATTGGTAATGCCATTAGTTTTATTTTTTCGGGATCAGGTCGTCGGATTGCAGCGGCAGCTGATGCTAACCCAAATAATGCTCCTCAATTAATTATCAAAATAGCTTATCCAAAACCGACTAGTATATTAGAAGGGGTATTTATAAACGAGTTAATGTCTTCTAACAACTCTATCCCGGACGAACACGGTGAAACGGATGACTGGATAGAAATTTACAATAACAGTAATCAACCTGTTTTTTTGGGAGACCTTTATTTAACGGATGATCCGAATAATCTACAAAAGTGGGAACTGAACGCCAATACTTTGTTAGCACCCAATGACTTTATGTTAATCTGGGCAGATGAGACGCCCGAGCAGGGGTCACTGCATACAAACTTCAGACTAAATAGTGGCGGTGAATTTTTAGCGTTAACGCAGGATCTGAATGGAACTTTACACGTGTTGGATAGTCTTAATTTTCCTCCTGTCTCCAGGAATACAACCTATGGAAGGGTATTGGATGGGGCTACAGATTTTGTAAATTTTGGAAATCCTTCTCCCGCTGCCTCCAATAATGGCCAACCTCAAATACTCGATGCCTCGATTGATTTCTCCATACCGGGAGGGCATTATCCCACTACAGTAACATTAAGTATGTCAGTGTCTGACCCAACTGCGTCTATCTATTACACGACGGATGGCAGTTCTCCAACTGAACAAAGTCCATCGTATCAGGGGCCAATTACGATTGATCAAACTCAGCAGATCAACGCCAGGGCGATAAAATCCGGATTTATCAGCAATCAAATCTCCAGTGAATTTTTTCTTATCAATGAATCCGCTGAAATTGGAGTGATAAATGTCCAGTCAGACCCAGCAAATTTTTGGGATAATGAAAAAGGGATTTACGTTAGCGGAACCAATGGCACGATAGATTATTGCAATAATTTTTCCAGAAACTGGAATCAGGATTGGGAACGTCCCTGTCATTTGACTTTTTGGGACGCAGATAATGCCCCTGCTTTTTCAGTGAATGCGGGAATGAAAATCGGAGGTGCCTGTTCCAGAAATTTGAAAATGAAAAGTTTTAATTTCTTTTTACGTAATGGAGCATACGGGGATGAAAAAATTGATTATCAAATTTTTCCTCAACAAGAAAATATCAACGAATACCGCCGGATCAAAGTCAGGAATAGTGGATCAGATTGGGTAGAAATGGCTTTTCGGGATGGAATGAATTATTCCATTTTGCAAAATACCGTAGATTTGGATTTGATGGCCTATCGTCCCGTTAGGGTTTATCTGAATGGCGCATACTGGGGCATGTATGGTTTGCGAGAGATGTTTAACAAACATTATATCGAAAGTCATCACGGTGTTAATTCGGATAACGTCGATATCCTGGGAGATCCTTATGGTCCCCGAAGTCAGATCAGAGATGGAGATTTGGAGCGCTACGACGAAATGGTCAGTTTTCTGAATAACAATAATTTATCTGAATTAAACAATTATCAAATCATTCAGAATTTTATTGATTTGAATCAGTACTTAAATTACCACATTGCGCAAATATATCTGGCCAATTATGACTGGCCTGGAAACAATGTAAGAGTCTGGAGAGATAAAGATGGTGGGAAATTTCGGTGGATGCTTTTCGATACAGACGCCAGTGCTGGTTGGCGAAACTGGAGTACCAGTGTAGCCAATCCCAATCATAATACCCTGTCACACATGCTCAATACGCAACCGGTTAACATGAATGTTCCTGGATTTACGGAATGGCCTAACGGTGCGGAAAGTACTTTTTTATTTAGAAAATTGATGGAAAATTCTGACTTTAAAAATGAATTTGCACAACGTACTTGCACTTTCCGGGAATTAATTTTTGCCCCCGAACGTGTCCATCCCCTGGTAGATGAGATGGAAGCGTTGTTGTTACCAGAAATGGATCGTCATATTTCCAATTGGTTGGGGAACAATCAGTTTGGATCGGGGATACCATCTGGCGGTTCTGTCGATGAGTGGCAATCTTATATCAGCAACTATAAATCCTTCTTTGCTAATCGAGATTTTTTCATTTTATCGATTTTCCAAAATACCCTCAATCTGGAGGGGCGCTTTAATTTGACTTTTGGTTATGATCAAACCACTAATGGAGATGTATTTGTTCACCAAAATGAGATGGCCATTCCTTTTGACTATCAGGGAGAATATTTTGAGAATATGCCAATCAAAATTAAAGCAGTACCGCACGAAAATTATTTCTTCTCTCACTGGCTGGAAACTGGAGAGACCAACTCGGAAATAGAATTTATAACTTCTGAAAATGCAACGATTACTCCTGTTTTTACAACCGAAAATCCTGTCAATGCGAATGAGCTAACCTTGGAATGGAGCTTGACAATTTATCCAAATCCTGTAAAAGATATTTTGCGGATATCTTACTTGAGTAATAGTAGTCAATTTGCAAACATGACAATTACAAATGTTTTTGGACAACAGGTTTTAAATATGCCAGTAACGACCAACAATAACGGGAGAGAACATATAGAACTGTCGGTAAAATCTTTTACTCCCGGGATATATTGGGTAAGGATTGAGGAGGATCTTGGTCGGTCAATTTCAAAAGTAAAACGAGTAATTATACCATAGACTAATTATTGATCCAGTTGGCTTCATCTTCCAGATCTGCGCTTCATTAATTTTTATTCCTTCCTAAAAGATAACCTCACTAAAAAAACGAAACTATATGAAAAATTTAATTACCCTTTTAATCGGAACTTTTCTTTTGGTAAGTACTGGATGCTTTCTTATGGATCAGGAACGCCAGAAAGGAGATCGGTTTTGGGACGATAAAAAACAAGTAACCCTGCTGGATTTTGAAGAAGCGGAACTGGATAAATCCATTACTGCTAACGAAGCCACGATGGAGCTGGTAAATAATTCAGTTACCAAGGGTGAACAGGCTTTAAAAATTAAATTTATTGCGGACGAAGCAGGACCAGCAATTGAATATAGGCCAGCTACTCCTATTGATGCCTCGTCATTTAAAAATTTCTGTCTGGTTTTTGATGCAACCAATTTGACAGAAGAATATTCTACCCAAATCTTTGTTACTATTTACAACGATAACAACGAACACATCAGACGTACTTCTGTCATCCCGGTAGGAGAGACGGTTACGTTCTTCGCGGAACTCGCCGGAAAATATGTGAACAAAGAAACAGGTTTACGGGATGACCCATCTCCCTGGAATAATGCTTCCAGTCATCTTAAAATAAGTGGTCTAAAAAATCAGATGAGCTTTTCAAAAATTGCGGCCATCATTATTCGGGTAGCGCATCCATTAGTAGATCGGACCATCGTACTGGATAATGTTCGGTTAGTAGAAAGCCCCCCAATCGCGGATGATTACCTCGTAGGAATTATTGATAAATATGGACAAAACGCAAAGAAAGATTTTCCTGGAAAAATAACATCTGACGAGCAACTAAAAGCATTAGCTGATGCGGAATTAAAACAACTGGCAGAAGAAGGCACCATGGCTGGCCGTAGTAAATTTGGTGGTTGGTCGGAAGGACCAAAGCTGGAAGCTACCGGTTTTTTTAGAACAGAAAAGCTGGATGGTAAATGGGCATTGGTAGATCCGGAAGGGTACCTGTTTTTTTCCAATGGTATTGCCAATGTACGGATGGCCAACACCACCAGCTTTACCGGTATGGATTTTAAAAATGAAAAAGTACGCTACCGGGATCCCGAAGATGTTACCCCTGAGGATTCTCGTGGAATGGTCAAATTGGACGAAGAAGTGACCAACACCGCTTATGTTGCTTATCCGGAAAGAAATAAAATGTTTTTGGATTTACCTGCTTACGATAGTCCGTTGGCCAATCATTACAGCTATCGCCGCGAACAACACATCGGTGCTTTTGCGCACGGAGAGACTTTCAGTCATTATCAGGCTAACCTGGAAAGACGCTACGGTGAGGAAACGCCGGGCGCCCATCTGACCAAATGGAAAGATGTCACCCTGGACCGATTTCTGAATTGGGGTTTCACCTCTTTTGGAAACTGGGCAAGCTATGATTTCTATCACGAAAATCGGATGCCTTATTTTGCTAATGGTTGGGTAATCGGGGACTTCAAAACAGTCAGTTCCGGAGCAGATTACTGGGGTCCCATGCCGGATGTATTTGATCCAGAATTCGAAAGAAGAGCGGAGGTGACTGTAAAAGTAATCGCGGAGGAAGTGAAAAATAATCCCTGGTGTATCGGGGTATTTATTGACAATGAAAAAGCCTGGGGCATTCCCGGAAATCCTAAAACACAATACGGAATTTCGCTGGATGCTTTGTCAAAAAATGCAAAACAAAGTCCGCTTAAAAAAGAATTTTCCCGAATGTTGAAAGTAAAATATAAAAATATTAAATCGCTAAATACTGCCTGGGAAACCGATATTGAGTCCTGGGCAACGTTGGAGGCTGGAATCAATTATAAAGATAAAGCGACGTTTAATGAGGCGCTGGTAAGTGATCTATCCGAAATGCTGGAAGCCTACGCCATGAAATATTTTCAGGTTATTCACGACGCTTTAGCCGAGGTGATGCCCAATCATATGTACATGGGATGCCGGTTCGCTTCCTGGGGAATGAGCAAAGAAACCCGTAGTGCCGCTAAAAAATATGTAGATGTTTTTAGTTATAATTTTTACGAAGAAGGTCTGGGAAATAAATATTGGAAATTTTTGGAGGAGATTGATCGACCGAGCATCATCGGAGAATTTCACATGGGAACCAAGGAATCTGGCTTGTTTCATCCCGGATTAATACACGCAGCAGATCAGGAGGATCGCGCCAAAATGTACAAAAGATATTTAGAAACGGTCATTGATAATCCATATTTTGTGGGTGCGCACTGGTTTCAGTATATCGACTCTCCAGTATCCGGTCGGGCACATGATGGAGAGAACTACAATGTTGGATACGTGACCAATACCGATGTTCCTTATGCACCTATGATAAAGGCAACCAAAGAACTAAATGCCGGATTGTATCAAAGACGATTTGGCAAATAAGGAATGACAAATAAAAATGACAAATAAATAAATACAGATTGATGCAAAAAGAGGAAGTATAGAATCGTACTCTATTTATTTAACACTAATAATTCAATTTAACAATATAAAAATGAAAAACCTACTGCTTTTTACCATTATATTATTTATATCATACTCCATGAATAGCCAGGACTGGAATGGAATCGCTGTGCCTCCCAGTCCAGGTCCAGGTAACATCTGGGAATTGCAAGAAAATGTTTCCGACGACTTTAACTACGAAGCAGCTCCTAACAATTCACCTGCAATAATGGGCGACAAATGGAATAACTGGTACCACAATGGTTGGTCCGGACCTTTACCGACGGAATGGCGAAGAGACCATGTTTTTGTAGAAGATGGTACTATGAAAGTAATTACTAGCCGTCCGCCCGGAGATTCCGTCTGGGTCGGTGGACAAAAATTGGCCATCACCAATATAGGGTGTGCTTCTTCCACAATGCAAGTACAATATCCGGTCTATATTGAAACGAGAATGAAAATAATGAAGTCGGTACTTGCTTCCAACGTTTGGCTGTTGAGTAGTGACGACACCCAGGAAATTGATATCTGTGAAGCTTATGGAAGCGAACGCTGGACCAATAGTTTTTTTAGCGACAAAAGACTTCACCTAAGTCACCATGTTTTTATTCGACAGCCTTTTACAGATTGGCAGCCTAACGATGCCGGCAGTTTTTATACCGACGGTACCACCGTTTGGAGCGATGGCTATCATCGCATTGGTGTTTATTGGATAGATCCCTGGAATCTTGAATATTATGTGGATGGTGAGTTGGTTAGAACACGGTCCGGGGAGGATGAAATTGATCCGCTTTATCATACCAATGCGATAAATCCGGGGGACGTAAATAATGATACTCGTACTGGACTAAGCAAGCCGATGGATATCATTGTCAATACGGAAGATCAAACCTGGAGAGCGGAGCAGGGGTTGACCCCAACGGATGAAGAGTTGGCCAATACCGATGATAATACTTTTCAGGTGGACTGGATTCGTGTTTACAAACCCGTGACTGGTGAGGTGGGACCGGTAACGGCTGTGCTGGTAGACCCCGCGGAGGTAACAACAATCGTAGGCGCAAACTTTACGGTTCAGGCAAACATTACCCCCAATAATGCCGATGATTTATCCGTCTCATGGGCCAGCGACAATTCTACTGTCGCTACGGTCAATGCAATGGGAGAAGTGGAAACACACGCTGAGGGAGTGGCCAATATTATTGTTACGACCAACGAAAATAGTCTTAAGGATACCTGCATTGTCACGGTGGTATCCGGTGTGCCTCCCAGTCTGGCATTTGACGATGATTCTACTTACCTGACGACCAACTACGAGGTTGGAGGAGCGTTGACCGTTAGTTGTAATTTTCATGCAGGTACTGGAAACACGCTTGCCGAGGGTGGTCAGGGTGGTATGAAATTTTGGTTGAGAGAAATTCAGCCAGGCTGGAGTGTCGCCAATGATTATCTGGCGAATGATGCTTCGGTAATTGGACAAGAATCTGGAACAGCGACGGCTACTATTTCATTAGTTGATGTACCTGCTACGGCTGAACTTCCGGAGGATAACTGGTATTTCCTATACCTCACTTTTCGAAATTCGGCCGGAGAATTATCTGACCTGGGCATCTATCCTATCAATCTGGTTAACACTACGGCCACCACTAATATTGCACCAGATCGAAAACTGTCTGTTTTTCCAAATCCTGCACAGTCTGTTATTAATGTCGAGGTGAATCCTTTGCAACAATATGGCAAAATTGAAATCATTGGAGCTTCTGGAAAAAATATGGTCGTCCCGATCATTAATCGAACACCAACGTCCTGGCAGCTGGATAGTAGCCAATTGCCCAAGGGATTTTATATGATTCGATTGGTAGCGGATAAAGTTTATCTGGCACCCTTTATGAAGCAGTAGCCATCCTTTTTATGGTGTTACCTGTTCCAAAGGATTTGTCGCACAATTATTATAAAACGTATAATTTAATCGAATGTTAAATATAAAACAATACTTTTGTACTATTACAATTGCCATACTATTTTTACTGTTTTTCGGTTGTCAAAAAAAGAATGCGGATACGCTGTTAATGCCAGTAATATTGTCAACTAGCGCTACTGATTTTCAGTATACAGTAGAAAACAGCGCCGTTAAAAGGCTTGAGATAATGGTCGAAAGTAACCAGGGATATGCTAATTTAAGTTTGGTGAATGAAAATAAAGTGTTGCTGGATAATCTTGATATTCCCGGGAAAGGAAATTATACTTTTGATGTCTTAATTGATTTCGCTTCGATGGGATCCAAAAAGTTAAAATGGCAAAAAAAGGGAGGAGATTTAATAATTCGAAAGCTTACTTTTTCTGAGGTCATGGATATGGATATTCCCGTCTTTAAGGACATTTCCGGAGCCGTTGGATTAACCACAGAACCTTCCTGGAAATATGGTGGCCCAACGGTTGCCGACGTTGATAACAATGGCTACTACGATTTAATCCTGAACAACCACGATAAAATTTCTACCCAATTATTTTTGCAAAAAGAAAAAGGCAAATTTACCGAAAAGGAAATCTTTTCATTTCTGGCTGATTTTCATGGAACGGCCGCTGGTGATTATGACAATGACGGGGATCTCGATATTGCTAATTCACGCGGAGGTGGAAATGGTACCGCTCCATCCCCTCCATATTTACTCCAAAACGACGGTGAAACATTTAACTTGATAGCTGATAAAGTTGGTATAACTACCGGTGCCCGTGGCCGTTCCTTGCGATGGATCGATGCTGATCTGGATGGCGATCTGGATTTATTTTCTGTTAATGCCGCCGGAATAAATTCTACCGATAGCATCCAGCATCTCTTCTATGAAAACCTGGGCAATGGTCAATTTCAAAGCAAACGCAGTAAAGATATTGAGCATGCTAGCGCCGAAAGGGTTTTAGTGACAGACATTAATAATGACCAGATTGATGATTTAATTATGTATTCGCCAATCTCCTTTTGGCGAGGCAACGGAGATTTTACTTTTACCAATTTGAGTGATACCTGGTTACCCAACGATAAAAAGGAAATCAATTTGATCTCGGCAATTACGGATATTGATATAGACAATGATGGTGATCTGGACCTCTATCTGGCGCGGGGCAAGACTTACTATGAACTAGCAAACAAATCGCTTGACTTTGATTCGGAAGTAGGCCGAATTGACCTGAGAGATCAGGGGAATAAAGGAACGACCAGTATGGAATTTGAAGCTGCTGGCGACCTTGTTTTATCTGGCCTCTTTCTGTGGTACCGACAATATAACGATGGCTTTCCATTGCATATGGGCGCGCAAAAAGATACGGTCACTTTAACTGAAAATAGCAGTTATAAAGTCTCTCAAAATATGGCCAATGGGTGGCCGTCGGTGCGAAATGAAAATGGTTGGTATCTCGGTTATCTTGGTAACGACAAATGGAAATTGGAATGGGTAAGAAATAAACCTGTTTACTGGGGAATTCGATTATCCATTGATGGAGTGAAAAATATGTCTACGGATTGGACAGCCCAAAATCGCAATGTTTCTGATATTTTATTAAGAAATGAGGGCGATCGATTTACCGATGTTTCAGAAAAATGGAATATTCCAAAGGGGGGTAATCATTGGGGGGTCACCGTCGGAGATTTTAATAATGATTCACATTCCGATTTATATATTTACCGATTTGGTTTTTTACGCTCCAGAGTAATCGACTGGTTATTACTCAATGACGGTCAGGGCAAATTTGAGAAAACAACGAGCCATAATGCAACAGATCCAAATGATCAGGGACACGGCGATATGGGGCAAGCCTTTGATATGGATTTGGATGGAAAGGTAGATTTACTAAGTGGTAGTGATGATCCGGGTAAATGGTACTTGTACGGAAATCAATCGACAAATAATAACAGTTTTGCCATCGTAAGGGTAGGGTATAGCCCAAAAGAAAATATAGATTGTTATTCAGCCGTGGTAATATTAGAAACCAAAAATAATGTCTTTCGAAAAAGAGTTGGTTCTGCGGGAGAAATTCATTCCCAAAGTTTACTCAACAGTGTTCATTTTGGATTGGGAACAGAGACAGAGATCACCAAAATTACCGTAAAATGGCGAAACGGAGAGGAGGAGATATTAGAAAATGTAGCGGTCAATCAACTCTATGATCTGCCTTAATTCCTAACCTTGACTTTCTTCGATCTTGTCGAATCAGTTTGTTCTACTGTATCACCACAATTTAAGTCGCTCGTTGTAGATACGCCGAACTTAAATGCTTTTGGTAGCAGCACTGTTTGCAAGAATATTTTGATCAAAAAACAACAAACTCTTAGCCACATGTTTCTGCCAGTAAGGCCATTCGTGGCCACCCGGAAATTCCTCATAAACATGGGAGAAGTTTAGGTCTGCTAATTGTTGATGTAACAACCGATTAGGTGCTATCAACGAATCTGTTACCCCACAATCAAATCGCAAAGCGGGGAGTCGATCCTGATTTGTTTTCATCACCTCAATCACATTGGGTGTTTCACTTTCTGAGGTGTAAGCGGACATCGGCTCCTCTACAAACTGACGCATCTGTTCCAGTTTAGTAATCGAACTATGTCCCGAAATCGCTTGAAAAATATCCGGATATTTAGCGCCTAGCAATAAAGCACCATAGCCGCCCATGGATAAACCACCGATGCAAAGTGGAGAATTTGGTCCCGCCTCGGATATATTCTCCCGGACCGCCAAAGGGACATCGTGAACAATCCATTGATCAAATTTTTTCTGATGATGACCAAAGTAAGCGCTACCATCTCCCCAAAGTCCATCCGAGGGCATCGCGATGATCGCTGGTTTAATTTGCTGCGTATCCATCATTTGTTTTGCTGTCCGATGGGCACCACCTTTCATTGCCCAAATCCAGGCGCTGCCGTAGACGCCATGCAATAAAATGTAAATGGGAAGATCTGTAATTCCATCTTCAACTTTGGGGACAAACAAGCAGATATCGCCCCGACCATGGAGGTTAGGCGTTTTGATGGTTAGGAAACGAAGACCGTCTGTCTCGTAATCAGGATCTGAAAGTTCTATTGTGTGGAAACTACTCATAGGATTTTTTTTAAAATATTGGCAAAAAAATAGTTCGCCTGGAATCTGCATTTTTTAATCAAAAACAATAACTCCCTTCGCATTTTTTCCAGCCAACAAATCTTCAAATGCTTCCGTCAACTCATCCAGTTGATATTCCCTCGTAATCATCTCATCCAATTGTAATGCTCCTCTTTTATATAAGGTCATCAATTTTGGAAAATCAATTTGTGGCTGACATTTCCCGTATAATGGATTGATATATATTTTATCCCACTCAAATAAACGCATATCAACAGTGATTTCCTCCTCAATGCCACTGACCTGAACCGCCGTTCCAGCATTTCGAATCATCGCCAGTGGAGCTACACCCAGGGCTGGAATTGCCGTACATTCAAAAGCATAATCCGCACCTCTGCCGTGCAACATTTTCTTTACTTGTTTAGCAACATTCAGTAATCCTGTATCATTCTTATCTGCCAGTATAGTTTGGGTCGCCCCAAATTGTCTGGCCAGCTCCAGTTTTGCTGGATTAATATCCACGGCAATAATCGTAGCTGCGCCCGAAATTTTACAACCTTGCAGGACACTAAGTCCTACACCACCACAACCCAGCACCACCGCCGAACTACCCGCTTTTAATTGTGCCGAATTAACGACCGAACCATAGCCTGTCATCACTCCACAACTAATAATTGCTGCGGCGGAAAAATTCAAATGCTCCTCGTTTACTTTGACCAGCGCTGATTCCTTCACCAAGGCATGCGTACTCATGGTCCCCAGATTAAAGGATCGCTCAATACTTTTTCCTTTCCAGGTAGTACCTGCCAAATGCGCATGACCAGGGGTATGGCCATTACCTCCGGCCACGACCGGAGAATGATTTTCACAGATATGTTGATTGCCTTCCTGACATTGAAAACAAGTGTAGCAGGGAGTGGCCCAGTTCAGAATAACCTGTTCTCCAACTTTAAAATCAACAATATCGGTACCTACCTGTTCCACGATACCGGCTCCTTCGTGGCCCATAACAATGGGTTTTCCCCACGAGAGCGAATCATAATCAGTATGACATAATCCTGCTGCTTTAATTTTAACAATAACTTCATCCGGCGCTGGATCGGACAATTGAACTTGATCTATTACGAATTGCCCGTCTCCGGTAGCAATGGCACTTTTGGCTAAAATGGACATAATTAAGATAGTGTATTAAGTGTGACTGTGATATTTTGGTAACCAACTTTACGGTTAATGGCTCCCCATTCTTCGATGTGTTCTTCCTGATCTTTGATGGTAATGGATGATACATTTTCGGCCAGAGAACGCAATAATGCTTTTATTAATTGACGGGCATGATGCGCACCTAAACAATTGTGATGACTAAATCCAAAGGCAATATGCGGATTTCTTCTACGATCCAAAACCACTTCATTAGGGTTTTCAAAAACCGTTTCATCCCGATTAGCAGATGCCCAGCATAAGGAAATCCGGCTGTCTTTTTTAATCGCTTCCCCACAAATTTCAGTATCTTCGGTAACTACCCGTCCCATGTGGGTGAGTGGAGAAAAATAACGAATTAACTCTTCGGTTGCCCGGTGCACTAATCTGGGTTCTTCGCGTATTCGTTGCAGCGCTGCTGGATTTTCTGCAAGGTAGGCAATCGTATTGGTAACTGAATTAATGATCGTATCTCTTCCTCCGGCAAAGGTCAAAATCATGATACCTTTTACTTCCGCTCTGGTTAATTTTCTACCTTGAAAATCTGTTGCCAATAAAGTAGAGTAGAGGTCATCGCCTGGTTGTTCCATCGCCCTGGTGATTTGCTCGTCAATATAATCGTAAAGAATATTTGCTTTGGATCCATCCAGTGGATTATCATCACTACGAAAAACATGGGTTCCCCAGCCAATCCATACGGCCGATTCTTCCAGTGGAATATTGAGTAACAAGGTTAGTGCCCGAGATTGTAACGGAAGCGCAAATTCCCTGACTACTTCTAACGGACTATCCCTTTTGGTCATTTCAACGACCAGATGATTAATTTGCTCAAATAGCGCCTGTTCATATTCAGGTTGGAAAGGACGCCGAAACCAGTCTTCCAGTAATGCTCGGTATTCGCCATGCATTGGCGGGTCTACCTCGAAAGGTATTTGTCTGGTATCTCTGATCGCTACTTCCGAAGGAACCACAATTCGTCCTGGTGTGGCACCAGATTGAAAGGTCTGATGATTTTCCGCACATTCCTTAACGTCTTTAAAACGCAAGACCATTGTCACGGGATCATTTTGATCGTCCATCTTGGTGAGACCTTTTTCCAATCGTGCCTTTTCGAAGGCATCATGAAAGGGACATTTTTCCATAGTTTAAATTTTTATAAAAATGATAGTAGAATTATTATATAAAGCTACCTTTTTCAATGAAATATTCTTATTAGAAATGAAATAATTTTACACTTTTGTCAACCTTCCTAAGGTCTTAACTTAACCTCAGCCAGCGTAATATTATCCAGAAAAATCTTAACGCCCATTGGATTAGAAGTATTAAATCCACGAATCATAAAAGACTTTTGTCCCGTATCCGCAAATTCAACAAAAGCAGAACTATACGTCCATTGTCCAATTGGAAAAGCGGAGTCCATCACTGGATTTGGACCAATACCCCAATTGGTATCCGGTGCCCAGTATATTCTAAGATCCGGTGGAAGTCCAACGGTAGGATCACCCAGGCTTTCTGCGTAAATCCATATTCCCAATTCATATTCTTTCGTATTATTTCCCGGAAAAGTAATATCCTCTCCGGCAGCATCCTTTAGTGATACTACCATTCCTCCACCGGGCAGCATTTGAACCATCGCACTTTTTTCACCCTCATATGCTTGTTCGGAAGTAACTTCGAGTGTAAAATCACCCCAGTTATCTCCCCATTCCAGGTACTGCCAGTCATCCGACATTGAAGTTTCAAAACTATAATCATATCCTGTACCTGGTAAAATATTGACCGTAATAAACGTCATGAGTTCATTGTCAAAACTGCTGGCTTCCACACCATCGAGAGAAAATAAATTACCTTGTGTAAAGTTTACTCTTACGAAATCATTGTTATACAGAGGTTCATTATCTAGTGCGAGCAATACTACATTTCCCTGATTTGGATCGATAGTAGCGGCCGTAATAGTTGAGTTATTAAAATAAAAACCATTCTCTACGGTTACCGAAAAATCTTCAATTTGCAGGGTCGCAGGGTCCACTTCCCGACTAAAAACGACTGCAATATTTCCATCTTGTTCTACGATTTGATCTACCACCACCGGATCGGTCGAAGGAATAACGGTGATCAGATTTTCGTAAGCCAGCGTATCTACCCCGAAAGGTCTTGCTCTGGATGGAATGACGGCAAAGTTATACGTTCCGAGAAATTTGTACTTAACATCTACCTGATACTGGGTTCCGATAAAGACATCCGGATCCCCACCATCCAGCTGCCAATTAATGGTTCGTGGAGTACCTATTCCGGTAAAAGTGTATCGGATAGATCTGGCTGCTGGTATCTCATTGCGGGCATTATCAGCAATGTTCAGGGGTTCACCGATGGTTCCATCCTGATTAATATAATGGGCTTCTACTGCTGCTTCTATAAAATCGAGTACGGTCACTACAATGGTGGTGTCCAGATCTCTGCCCTGGATGGTTTGTCCGACAAATGCATCTGACTTAAAAGTCTGTTGTAGTCGTACATCGAACTGACCAACTTCATTAAAAATCGCTTTAACATTGGCTTCCGTAGAGGTAACATCATTATCTGAATCCACGATATCCACACCCTCGGGAAAAGTCCAGGTTCTGGATGCTACCCCGGAGGAGACATCCCCAAACGAAATACTGCCTTCTATCTGTATGGTATTTTGAAAGTCCATTTCTGAAGTAAAAATCACTTGATGATTGGCTTCTACCAAATCTGCATCATTGTCTTTTTTACAACTTGAAAATGAAAAAACAAATAACAAGAGTAGTGATGTCACAAGCGTAAAACTTGTTAGGTTGTAATTATTGAAAGTTATTTTGATCATAATATTTAAGTCTTTTCTAATTGATCATTGGATTGTTTTGTCTTTCCTGGGTAGGAATAGGCAAATAATCGTGTTGAGCAGCATTGTAATTTTGGGAGGATAAAAAGAAGTCAGGTCGAATCCGCTCAGCGATAAATAGAGGAGCAACACCATCTAAAGCAATTTGAAGTTCTGCTTCATTGGCTTCCCGCCAAATTTCATCCTGACGTAATTCGTTAAAAACTTCCGCTACGATTCCCCAACGTACCAGGTCCTTCCAGCGATGCCCCTCAAAGGACAACTCCAATGGACGTTCTACCCGCTGCAAATGGGTCATTAAACTTTCTTTGGTAACGGCTACCTGAGGCTGGTTGCCGTGAACTTGCTTGCTTACGTGCAACTGTGGAATCTGTCCACCCAGATCATCGGTGTATTGCTGTAAGGTCTTGACTCCCGCCCGGCTGCGAATTTTATCGATATATTCCATAGCGATGTCAATATCTCCAGTAGCTTGTAATACCGCTTCTGCGTACATGAGATAAATGTCTGCTAGTCTGATATGTCTGAAGTTAATACCAGAACGCTGATTGGTATCTTCGGCGGGTAAGTGGTACCAGTTAGAATACTTTTTTACGTAAGCACTTTGTCCAAATGCCCAGCCACCCCGTTCACCGATGGGTAAACCATAGTATAAAGTTTCTCCGTTTCTAGGACAAATAGAAGCGGACATTCTTCTGGAATGGACATTATCTTCGTTGATCGCATTATCAGAATCTACTTGATCGTTGACGTACAATTCGTGAAGATAATAGGAAACCAGTAAGGTATTGAATGCGCCAAAATTTAACTGTCCCATTGCCGTAGCCATGGAAGAGGCTTCTGCGCCTGATTCCCAGGGCGTATCATCTACCGCGTCTCCGTTGGCTCCCGGATTAATTTCCGCCGAGTAACTTACCTCAAAAATAGATTCTGAATTGTATTCATTGGTATGTGTGAAATTATCCATAATATCAGCAGTTAGCTGGTATACATCCGAATCAATTACTTGTTTGAATAAATCAGCGGCTGCTGCCCATTCTTTCTTATACAGGTGTACTTTTCCCAACATGGATATAGCGGCACCCCAGGTGGCTCTCCCGATATTATCTCCTTGCCATTGCTGGGGAAGATTGGCGATGGCAAATTCCAGATCAGGAATAATAATGGCGTCGGTCACTTCGTCAATCCCGGAAAACGCCTTGTGAAAATCTTCGGGTTTTTCCGCAATGGCCGTATGCATGACGGCACCACCATAAGTATGCGCTACTTGAAAGTAGTAGAAAGCCCGCAAAAATCTGGCTTGTGCTTCAATTTCTGCCTTTGCATCTCCGGTAAAAATAGAAATATCGGCTGCCTGGATATATTGGATAACCTGGTTGGCCCGAAATATTCCGACGTAACACTGATCCCATTTGTCGGTTACATAATAGGTTCCATCATTGAAAGTTAGATTCCGGAAAGTAGTGGGTCGATACCAGGATTCTGTTCCGGCAATATCTCCCATGGCCATTTCATTAATCAATACACCACCACTGATGGCCTGAAACTGGAGGGCACCATAAACGGTTGTCAGTCCGCTTTGAAATTGATTTTGGTTTTGCCAAAAGGTTGACGTGGTGATCGCATTTGGATTCGTTAAATCCAGAAATTCCTTTTCATTACACCCAAAAATAAAAAGCGTGATAAGCAGGATAACCGGAATAATACTTTTATTTTTCATATTGTTAAATTATGGTACTTTTTTAAATTAAAACCCAGCTTGAATGCCGAAAATAAACTGACGGGCTACCGGATAATTTCCACGATCAACGCCTCGTAGAAATAAGCCATCACCGCCTACTTCTGGATCATAACCTTTATACCTGGTGAACGTAAACGGATTGAGTGCGGAAACGTATACGCGCAATTTGTCCATACCAATTTTTTTGGCAGCGGGAATAGTATAACCAAAATTCAAATTTCTTATTCTCAGATAAGTGCCATCTTCCAAAAAGAAATCAGATCGCGCCCGGACGTTGTTGTGAAACGCATTTTGTCGGTCGGTAGGAATATCCGAGTTCGCATTCTGGGGGGTCCACATATTAAATAAATCACGATGTCTGCCAGCTCCGTAAGCATAAATGGCCGATCCATTATAAATTTCTGCTCCGTAAGAAAAATAGCCCTGAATGTAAAAGTCAAAGTTTCTATAATCAAGATTGATCCCTAAACCAGATTCAAATTCAGCTTGGCCCGAACCCGCGTACACCCGGTCGTCATCGTTGATAAAATTATCTCCGTTTTGATCGACGTACATCATGTCACCCAGTTGAGCGCTTGCATCTATTTCTTTATAAGCATCCAGTTGATCCTGCGTTTTAATCACACCATCATGTTTTACTAGAAAAAAAGCACCAGCCTCGTATCCCTCCGCCAGGAAGGTAGTATAGTCCACATTTTCTCCCAGAGACACGATCGGACGACCATTGGCGTAGCCTCTTTCTACCCCGTTTAGATCGGTTATTTCGTTGACATTTTTGGTGAAGGTAGAGGTGATTTTATACCCTATTCCGTTGCGGAATCTGCTTTGGTAATTTAGCGCCAATTCTATTCCCTTGTTGGTCATATTTCCAGCATTGGTAACCTTTACATCGTATACACCAGCTGCCCGGGGCTGGAAAACACCGTTGGAAGGAGCGAGTCTCTCCTGTAGTAGCATATCCTCTTTTTTATTAAGATAAAAATCTGCGGTAAAATTTAATTTATAATCAAACATACTCAAATCAATACCGATATTTCTGGATACCGTGGTTTCCCACTTAATATTATTATCCACGTAGCGTCTTTGTATCAATCCAAAGTTGAGCGCTTCGTTTGGACCAAAAGGATAATTGATACCACTTTCAATCACGGGCGTAAATGCGTAAGAAGGAATGTCCTGATTACCAACTTCTGCCCAACTGGCTCTAAGTTTTAAAGCATCAATTTTTCTTACATCAAAGAAGGCTTCTTCGTGAATATTCCAGCCAGCTGAAAATCCTAAAAAATTTCCGTAACGGTTAGAGGCTGAAAATTTAGAAGAACCATCTCTTCTGACACTAGCGGAGAATAAATATTTTTCATCATAATTGTATTGAGCTCGAAATAATTTTCCTGACAACGTTCGCTTTTCATCAATACTGGTTGGTGTAGTAGCTTGACTACCGGAGCCTACGGTTTGTAAATCATTACTGGCGTTTTCACTAAAGATCACTCCCGTCCCTAAATTTTTTGAGTTAAACCGTTCGTAAGAAACGACACCGAGGAGATTAAAACTGTGTCTACCAAAATTTTTTCCATAAGTCAGTACATTTTCGATGGTTTCTTTAGTTGTCCAGATAAAATCTTCATTTAACAAAGCTTGTTCTCTGGAAGCAGTAGGATTAAATGATCCATCCAGATTATACACGAGATATTTTGGCCGAAAAAATTTGCGTTGGTAATCCCAGGAATTTCTCCCCAGATTAATTTTATATTTTAATCCCTGGATAATTTCATATTCCAGATTCACTGCGATGTTGGAACTATTGGTTTTTCGTTCATCCAGATTATCCAGTTGTTGAGATAAAAAACTATATTGAATAGCATTTCTAACTGGAATTTCAACACTGCTTTCACCTACCGAGGTAATCCCTTTGAGTGGCGGTTGCCAGGGCGTTTGCACGATAGAATATTCGTATAAAGCAAAAGGTTCCTGTTCTCTGTTCTCTTCCGTAAAACCAATAGTAGCAAAAGCCTTGAATTTTCCTTTACGATATTCAGTGGTGATTCGATTGGTTAATCGGCTAAAGCCAGAGTTGATTAAAACACCGTCCTGATTAAAGAAGTTGGTATTAATATTTAAGGTCATATTTTCAGTACCACCGGAGAGATTCAAATTATAATTTTGAATGCCGGCATTGTTATTTTGTACATCACCCACGAAATCAGAATCGTACTCAAGTGCCTGTTGGTTGAAAAAGAAGATCAGTGGATCACGACCCAGTGCTTCGAGTTTTACCTCCTCTGCGTACATTTGCTGCTGTGCGTTCATGAGCGGTGTACCCGAAGTAATATTTTGTATACCAGCATAGGCACTTAAATCCACTTTCATTTTTCCGGCTACCCCTTTTTTTGTCGTAATTAAAACCACGCCATTAGAAGCCCTGGTTCCATAAACAGAAGCGGCAGCACCATCTTTCAAGATATCCACTGATTTAATTTGCTCAGGTGCAATATTGGGATTTGATTCGTAGGGAATACCATCTACCACGTAAAGCGGTCCAAGTGCACTGGAATTGATAGATCCCAATCCGCGTATTTGTACGTTTGCCGCTTCTCCCGGTCGGCCACTGCCCGCCTGTACATTTACTCCTGCCACCATTCCCTGTAAGGCAGTACCAAGATCAGAAGTAGCCGTTTTCAATATGGTTTCTTCACTGACGCTGACAACAGCTCCGGTTACTTCTTTTTTCTTTTGGGTACCGTAACCTACTACTACGGCCTGTTCGAGTACGGCCACATTTTGTTTCATGACCACTTCCATCATTGTCTGGTTGCCAACGGTTACTTCCTGTGGTAGAAAACCAGTGTAGGTAAAAACCAGAATATCTTCCGGTTTCAGCCCTTTTAAAGTAAAAGCGCCTTCTATGTTGGTACTTGTCCCGGTGATCGTTCCTTTAACAACCACATTGGCGCCAATCAGGGCTTCGCCGTCCCCCATAACAACGCCTGAAATGGTTTGATTTTGACTATATCCAACGCTCAGGCAAAGGAACATCAGCATCGGAAAGAGCAGCAATTTAAAACTTCTTTTGAATGTAAAATTGATTTTCATATAAAGAATTGATTGATAGAAATTGAGCCAGAATATTTTATAGATTATTTCTAATGGATTGAAATAAAGTTTTGTGAATTTAAAGCAAAAGATTTTTTTTGAAGTGTAGAGAGTATAGACAAAAACTATACAGAAAGCAGGTTTAAGTTAATTCAATTTTGTCCATGTACTTAAATTTTATAAAATCACCAGTTTCCAGCTTTTTTGTTCAGAATATAAAATATAAGTGCCAGCGGCTACATTTCCGATTTTAATACTGGTACAGTTAAAATTTGCATCGAATTTCTGCTCAACTATTGGAATGTCCCGCCCTTGTATATTTACCATTCTAACCACCATATCTTTTGTCGTATTATTGAGTAGAATAAGGTCCGTATTTTTAGCAGGGTTTGGGAATAAAACTATCGGGGATTTGTCCTCCATATTTTTAGCGGAAGAAAAATATGGTATCGCAAAACTAAAGGCCTCTCTCCCGATTTTCTCCCCGATTATTCGGCCGGGAATATCATCCGCCGGAGGATGAATACCACCCCAGATTCTGGATAGACTACACTGATCGGAAGCGTCCCGGTAGGTTGCCCATTGCAAGACTACATCCTCACTGGGTCCTTCTTCAAATATCAGAAAATCATTTTTATGCGCTATAAATTCGCCCATTCCGCCGGGAAAATACGCGTCCCCGGTTAGTAAAGTCATCACCTCCGCCGCCGCCCGCGAATAGGTCGAATGCCCCGAAACATAACCGGCAAAGGGTGGGGTGACAAAAGAGGGTCTTTGGTAAGGCATCCATCTTTCTGCGAGTATCCAGCCTACGCCAGCTTCGTCACTTTCTGGATTTAAAATATAATCCGGCCCTCGCCAGCTGTACACTTTAATTTTTCCAATATTTTCTCCGAGATTCCCTGCCAGTGGATCATCCGAATCTACCAACGCTACGTATCCTGGCTCCAGCGGAATTCCCGCTATATCATAATTTGGCAAATCGGGATCGCTAGATTGACCACGCTGCGCCATATATCGAATGGCAGAAACCGGACGGATATAGTCGTGCCAGCCCTTGATACTCCAGGCTGAAATGGCGGCATCGTGCATCGTACCGCCCATAATAAAATAAGATTTTATATCCCATTCCAAATCGGATAACGTAGCTCCTTTTCCACCTAATTGTTTTTTGAGCAGCGGTTGATCATTGACGGTATTTAGCAAAACAAACCAGTGTCCGGGAGGTGTTTCAGAATCCGGTCCATCTGCCCAAAATTCGGCCAGTACCCGCGTAAAGTCGCCTCGATAAACCAATTGTTCTTTGTAAGGTTGCTGGCTAACGGGATTTATACGATGTCCCTTCCCGATGTCTCCACCTTTCTGTCGTTGATAAAAATTCGGGTAATCAGAAAAATTATCCGGAAAATCCTGCAGAGATATATTTCCAATAGATTTTGGAGAAATATCCCAGATGACGTTATCGGTGGGAGACAAATGTGACCCCCAAAGTGATACCAGGGAAAATCCCCATTTATATTGTTGAGTGCCTTCGCTTTGTCTTGTTGTATCCAGTTGTGGAGGCGTTCCCGGATCATGATAAACAGCATAATTATCGCCAGATCGCTGATAAACGGAACGCGCTTTTTCGGGTAAAGAAAATGGCGTTACATTTCCCCATTCGGGACTCAAAAACTCGGGAATGGTTCCTTCGATAAAGTTTCCTGCCTGATCAATAAAGGTCTCCAGTGCCAACGGTTGCCAGCGATTGGGATCGAGTATATCCGGGTTGCCCGTATTTTTGATGACAAGTGGAGGATTGGTCGTTTCGTAAAAACTGTTTACATACTTTTGCCGTTCGGCAGCACCATCCTGATGGCCAAAATCAATGATGGTCTTGGCAATATAATTACCAAGTGCAGCGGGGTCACCGGTACGGTAATCAGTAGTCGTATGATTTTTATCATAACCTAATTCTTCGAAGAGACAGTCGATTAACTGCCGGGTTTCAAACGAACCGGGAGATTCCAAAAATCGATAACGAAGTAGTCGATAGGCAGCATAGCTGATGGATTCCTGACGGGCGTCCGATGTTTGTTGAGTGGTGGTAAAACTGGTAAAGTCGTCTATAAATCCGTGCACGTTTTTGCCTAGCAAATAGGTTTGTGCTTCCTCGTCGTACACCGCCCAGGCATCGTACATTGCTGCACTCATGTGAAATAAATTTCGGGCATGTACGGTAGGACGGGCAAAATCGTTGCGAATTGCGTAGAGCAAGGCTTCGTTCCAAAGGCGGGCAATAGAATGTTTAGTTTCCATTTGAGCGAAAGAGAGTGTTACGGAAAGGGTAGCCAATTCGCTATCGCAATTATTGGTGGTACGCAATTGTAAGATTCCTTCTTTTTCTAATTCCCATTTTACGGAGATACTGGCAGTACCCTGACCGCCTAGAATTTTACCGTGGGTTATGGACCAGCGGTACGTGGTGTTAGGTTGTTCTGGAGTTTGGTAGGTTTCTGTTTTTAAATATCCAGATATATTGTTTCCAGTTATGTCTGGAGTGGGCCGGTAAGAACATGAACCATTATTCACCGTAGCGGTTTCGTCAAAATTGCAGGCATTGGCATCGGTACAGCCGTACACCTTTTCGTGTGCCAGCGGAACGATGGTGTAGCCCTGATTTTCAATAAAATGAAAATGGCGATTAACGGGCAGGTCATAGAATCGCTCCTGAATACCGGAATTCCACCGTATCTCCAGGCTGTCAATCACCATTGCTTCCCCCAGGCCAAAATGAACAGGTTGCAAACTTTGAGACATAAATCCGGCACCATAAAATAGTCGATTTTGAGTTTTTCCTCCAGACCATATCGCCAGGTAGCTACCTAGTCCATCCCGATTAGAAACGGTTCCTTCTAATTGCAGATTAATCCAATGAGGTTCGGTGGAAGGTGATCCGTTGGTTACTTTATTTTCGTAAAAAAACGGCGAAGCATCCATGTTAGAAATTAAAACATCCGGATCGCCATCGTGGTCATAGTCAAAAACACCCATACTGATGCTATTAGAAAATTCGTGGACCTGACTTTCAACGGACCAATCCTGAAAAGTAGCGTCTCCTGTTTCCAGTTTATTTTTAAAGTAGAAATTTTCTTTTAAAGCCGAATAGTGAAGACGGTCGCTTTCGTAGCCATTCAAAACAAACAAATCCTCATCCCCATCCAGATCAAAATCTGCAAAACGAGTATCCCATCCCCAGTAAGTATTTAGTACGTTTTTAGCTTCCGCTAAATTCAGGTAAGTATTGTTGCCCGTGGGTGTTAATAATCTGTTTTCAGAAATATTTGAAACATAAATATCAAAGGCACCATTGTTATCGTAGTCTCCAATGGTCATGCCCATATCATTCCCAACATGATCTACCTGGTACTCAGCGGCCTGATTGATAAAGGTAAAATCGGGCTGTTGGATAAATAATTCATTTTCAGAAAAATCGTTTGCAATATAAAGATCCCAGCGTCCATCCGCATTGGCATCAATAGGAACACTCATCAAGCTGCCCTCTTCGGTTCCACCTAAGCCAAGTTCGTCCGTTCTCTCTGTAAAAGTACCATTTCCATTATTTTGATAAAATTTATTTTGAGTACACCCAAGCCAGCTTGGTACGAATAGATCCAGATGGCCATCTTTGTTAAAATCCCACCATAAAGCGGTATAGTAGTAGCAGGAATCTGCGGTAGGTAGTCCGGCCGAAGCAGTAACCTCTTCGAAGCTTCCATCGGTCTGATTACGGAATAGTTGAAAACTCTGATAATTAGTCAGAAAAAGATCAGGAAAACCATCATTGTCATAATCTCCCCAGGAAGCACCAATTTTTACACCTTGTTCCCAGCCGGGATCCGTCAGGTTTTTATCGTGTAATCTGCCAAAGCCAGCAGCCAGCGTCTTATCTGTAAAAGTACCATTATTGTTATTGCTGAAAAGACGACTCCAGGAAGTAGGCTCAATGGCAGAATAATCGTTTTTAGCAACAATAAATACATCCAGATCCCCATCCTGATCATAATCAGCCACCGCTACGCCCGCCGTGTTTTGTAATTCACCGAAACCAGCAGTTCCTTCGATTCTTTCAAAAGTCTGAGTGTTGGCTTTTGAATTAATAAAAAGGAAAAAAAGGCAAATTAGAGCTGTTTTTGTCATAAAAAAAAGGTTAATTTGAGATTGGCCGTTTCCAGCTATTGTTTTGATTTTACAAAAATAGACGAAAGATAAGGACAAATGGCTATTTAGTAGAGCCAATTTGTTAAATAGTAACAAATCGCCGGGCAAGGCCAATTTTAGATCCTCGTTCCTCAATTACCATTCCTGATATTAAAGGTAGTAAAATAATGTTTGGTCATGGAAGGATAAGTATTGGTAAATAGACAAAATTTAACATAACAGCAATAAATTAGTGAAAAGGTTGATATGTACAGGTTTTGTCTATGTCCTTTATTAGGTGCTATGCATAATAATCACAAAATTTGGTTTCACTCAAATTCTTTAATTTTTTAACTAAAACATTTCAATTATGAATCGAATTATTTACACAATCATTTTTACTTTTTCATTACTAGCCATTGCTACTACTAGCGCTACTGCACAGAATACGTCCGGACCTATTCAAATCACTGAAATTAACGGAACGGACACATTGGTGGCCGGTAGTGTTCTTAGAGATATTTCATTGGGGGACGTTATCAGTGTTCAGGGAGCTTACGGGAACATTGGAAATGCCCAATTATTAAGAATGTCTTATGATGTTTACAAGGGAGACTGGTCTGGGCTGGATTATCAAACGATAGATACAATTGCTTCGGCAGCTGCTGGTGTTGGTACCCTTGATGGTACAATTAACTATGACTTTACGATCCCGATGGACGCTGCGGTATTTGGTACGATTGAGCCTACACCTGCTGCCTATTTAGTTCAGGTAAGAGTAGAATATGTACCAGCAGAAGATACGTTCTGGAACCTTTTTGTTGAGGTAAATGATGGTACGACGTCAACTACTCAACTTCCTATCAACGGATTGAATATTTTTCCAAATCCAGTTGGCAACCTAATGGTTATTAATACAGCTGAGAATCAGGAAAAGCAGGTTCAGATCATGGATGTTACTGGAAAAGTACTTAAATCTTTAACCATGGCTGGAAACGGTGATGTTGACATGAGCGATCTACAAGCTGGATTTTATGTTGTTAAGGTAAAAGAAGGTGACCGTCTTGCTACACAGAAGATCGTTGTAAACTAAGAGGTACAATAATCACAAAACCAACTAACTATAAAAGTGAGGGTTGCCAAATCTTATTTCCATAAGAAGGCAACCCTTTATTTTTTGCGATATTTTTAAACTGTTCCTGATTTTATAGAAAAATTATGACAAAAGCAGCCATCCAAAAAGAAATAAAAACGGTATTGAATGAAATGGGTATACCAACAGTAGCAATGACTTCTAATGCTTCATATGCCCGTGATTTAGGACTGGATTCACTGGACATCGCCGAGATGATCATCAAATTTGAGTGTCGACTTAACCTGGAAATAAGAGGTCTTGATGCGGAAAAGCTTTATACGATTGGTGACACCATTGAGTATATAAATAATCGGATCAATACTACGCCGATTAGTAGCAAGCCGTGAGAATGACTTCGATTAATTAATTCAATTCATTGAAGCACTGTCACAGACTAATACCACTAAAAGTAACAAAGTCTAGTATAGTATATAATGTTCCGCTTTTAAGCGGCACCCCCGGACGGCTCAGCCTCAGGGGTGCATAAATAATTATCTTCTGCCATAATACTAATGTCAGTAGCATGATCTATTACTTCAGATCTCCCGCCAAAGTCGCTTCAATTTCTTCTAGTGTCTTGTTTTTTGTTTCTGGTAGCAATTTGAATAATGCTACTAATCCTATAAAAGAGGTCACCGCGTAAAAAAGAAAAATATCGCGTGTACCCATGTTGGTCAGCTGCCACGGGAAAAACTGGGTAATCAAATAACTCACAATGCTGGTAACGAGTGCAAAAGTAGGTATCGCAAATCCACGTACGCTGGTTGGAAATATCTCTGAGAAAATGATCCACATAATCGGTCCGACCGAAAATTGAAATGCTGCAATAAAGCTCATAATTCCGAAAAGAATCATAGTTGAGGGGAGGGTTCCTGCTTTTTGTAGTAAGTCTCCTTCGTAGTTTTTAGCTATCGTAGCACCCAGATTTTGTCGAAGAGCTTCTTTAAAATTCACATCAGAGTCATAGGTAATTCCTACCATTGTTTCTAATTTTGAAGTGTCCATATTTTGGATAGTACTTAAATCATTAGCTTCTAGCGTATACGTTGCCGTATGAAATCCATACGCACAAATACCGAGACTTAATACAGCCCATAATAAACCCCACAGCGTCATCGGACGACGACCTATTTTATCAATTAAAAGGAGCGCCAACACTGTAAATACTACACTGGTAGCACCTACCCATACCGCTTGTAAAAATGCTGCATCGGTTCCTAATCCTATTTGTTCAAATACAGTGGGTGCATAAAAGAGAATTGCATTAATACCAGTTACCTGTTGCACAATTCCAAATGTCAATCCAATCAATGCTGCCTTCTTTAATCTGGTATCAAATAAACTCTTAAGCTGATCTACAACTGAAATGTCGTCCTGAACGTCCACCAGGCTGGATTGAATTTCCGAAATCTCCGCTTCGATATTTTCCTGGGGAATCAATTTCGTCAGGGTCGCTTTGGCCTCGGATACTCTTCCTTTAAGAACCAGCCACCTTGGACTGGCTGGGATAGTAAACAATAATATGGACCAGATGGCCGCAGGGAGTATTTCAGAACCCAGCATCCACCGCCAAGTATTATCACGTAAACCTATGTCTGTTATCCAGGCCGCATCAGATTGCGCCGATTGCATAATCAGATAATTAATAAAATAGGCTGCTGATAATCCTATTACAATATTAATTTGATTCATCGCTACTAGTTTTCCACGTTTATCCGCTGGAGCAATTTCCCCTATGTACATAGCTGCTAAAGTAAGCGATGTAAAGGCCAGTCCTCCCAGAAATCTGGCGGATACCAGAGTAAGAAACGTGGGCGCAAAGGCTGAGCAAATTGCTGATACGAGATACAAAGCGGCGATAATTTGTAAAGACTTCTTTCTCCCTAGTTTATCCGCTGCGTAGCCAGTAATTAATAAGGCAAATAAAACTCCAAAACTGGGCGCACTAACCACAGTTCCAACTTCAATATCTGACAAGCCAAAGTCTGCGGTGATAAATTTGACGGTACCCGAAATGAGGGCAGCATCTAGTCCAAATATAAAACCGCCAAAGGCGACAATGGCGGCGTAACGGAAGGCATTTAATTGCATAAGAGTAAGTTGGTTAGTTTGTTTAGTAATATTGCCATTGAGAAAAGTTCGGTCAATTGATAGAATGTCTAGGCAAGTTTGTTTGTTAATTCGCTGTAAGATCAAAGGAAAGTTTATATGCTGGAACATCTTGTACAATTGCCTAGACAAAAACTGAACAACCCTAAATCACTAAAAATTAGATGTTAAAGAATTTTAGAATAAAAAATATATTGTGATTTGTCAATTGGTTTGTCTAGTATAATAATATAAGACTTACCTCCTTTATTTTGTGATTTTTTAAACCAAATTTATGAATTTAACTTTAGACCCTAAAAAAAGGCTTCAAGTATTAGTAGTCTTACTGCTATTCAGTGCCAACTGGTGCTTCGGCCAAATTACGATAAGTGGAACAGTAAGCGATGATATAGAACCGTTGATCGGTGTTAATATCCTGATAGAAGGCTCCAGCAGCGGAACGGTCACTGATATAGAAGGTAACTATTCTATAAAGGTACCGGACAAAAATTCTGTATTGATTTTTTCTTATACTGGTTATGATAATCAACGGGTGGTAGTAGGTGATCAAACTACTATTAACCCTATTCTTACTTCTGGTGCCTTGTTAGACGAAATTGTAGTGGTAGGATATGGTTCAAAGAAAAAGTCTGATCTAACCGGAGCAATTGTTTCTTTGGATGCCAAGGATTTTGAAGCGCAGCCGATGACTCGAATTGAAAACGCATTACAGGGAAGATCTGCCGGGGTACAGGTAAGTAATTCTGGTGGTTCTCCTGGTAACAATCCAAAAATTAGAATTAGAGGAACTACTTCTATCACTTCTTCTGGTGATCCGCTAGTAGTATTAGATGGTGTCATTGGGGCCAGTTTTGGTTCCATTAATCCGGCAGATATTGCTTCTATGCAAGTATTGAAGGATGCCTCCGCCACCGCGCTTTATGGTTCGAGAGGTGCCAATGGAGTGATCTTAATTACAACAAAACAGGGTAAAAAAGACCGATCAGACGTGAGTTTTAACTCTTTTTGGGGTTTAAAATCATTACCTAAAAAGATTGATGTAGTTGACGGTGCTACTTACGCTGGTTTGGTCAATGAACAATTGGCGGTAGGAGGAGGTGATCCTGCTTTTGATGCAGAGTCGATCGCCGCATTACAAGCGAGTGGTGGAACAGACTGGCAGGATGAAATTTACCGCAATGGTACGGATGCACTGACTCAAAATTATACCCTGGCTTTTTCTGGAAAAAAAGATAAGGTAGGATATTATGTATCTGGTAACCTGGTAAACAACGAAGGTATTTTGTTGAACAACCATTACGATCGCTACGCATTCAGAAGTAATATTAATTTTGATATTAGTGAAAGAATGACCGCTGGTTTCAATGTTTCTTACTCTAAGGAAGATGCCTTGAATGGATTCATTAGTGATCTTTTATTTGCACCCAATGCTTCGGCACTGATTTTTGATCCTACTTCAGATCCATTTCAGGCAGACGGAATTACACCCACCAAGTTTTCTACTTTTGGGTCAATTGCAGTTTCTCCTCTGGCATCTGCCCTGGGTAGAAAAGATCAGCGTAATACCAATAATGTGGCTGGTACTATATTCTTTAATTATAAAATTACGGATGATCTAACCTATAATTTTACCGGTGGTTTGCGAGAAACCAATGCGACCAATACTTTATTTGTAGCCAATTATGCGACTACTGGAGAAACAGTAGCCAGTGTATTTAATAGCGATTTTACGCAGTTTCAGCATACCCATATATTAGAATACGCCAAGGAAATTGGAAGAAGCAATTTTTCAATAAAAGGAGTTTTTGAAGAGCAGACGAGAGAAAGTTATGGTACCAGTTCGCAAGGAATAGGCTTACTGGTAGAAGCTGTCGAGATCGATAATATTGGTTTTGCCGGTGCTCAGGTGATCACTTCGGGACAATCCAAAAGTGCTATCCAGTCCTACATGGGGAGAGTCGAATACGAATTTGATAACAAATATTTGTTTACCGGAACGGTACGGGTAGATGGTGCCTCCCAATTTTCGGAAGGTAATAAATTTTCCGTTTTCCCATCAGTTGCGGTAGCCTGGCGATTAAGTGAGGAAGGCTTTATACGGGATTTAGGGCTTTTTGACAATCTGAAATTGCGGGCTTCCTGGGGGCAAGTAGGTAACCAGGGGATTAGTCCTTATTCTTCTTTTGCTTTACTCCAGTTCGGTCCTTCTTTTGCGGCGGTATTGAATGATTCGGAGGTGACCACTGGCGTGGCACCCGGTCGGATTGCCAATCCGGATCTGAAATGGGAAACTACTACACAGTATGATATTGGATTAGATATGGGATTTGTACAAGGACGCTACCGATTAAGTTTTGATTACTATAAAAAGAATACCACTGATTTATTACTTAATTTGAGTGTTCCAACTTTTACTGGTTTAAGTTCGCAGTTGCAAAACGTAGGAGAGATTGAAAATACAGGATTTGAAATAGAAGCAGGAGCATTGGCTATTAACAAGAATGATTTCAGCTGGGACATTGGTTTTAATATCGCAAAAAATGAAACCAAAGTACTCGATATCGGAAACAACGATGCTATTTTTCCGGGAAGTGGTTTTGCTGGTTCCGGGAGTATCGTTTCCAGAGTAGAAGTGGGTGGTGAACTTGGAAACTTCCTGGGATATATTAATGATGGAACCTGGAGTACGGCAGAGGAAGATGCAGCTGCTGTTTATGGTTTAAAGCCTGGCGATACCAAATACCGTGACTTGAATAATGACAATCAGATTAATTCGGAAGATGTAACCATTATCGGAAACGGTGCACCGGATTTCGTCTGGGGATTAAATAATACCGTGACTTACAAGAATTTTGAACTAAACATTTTCTTGCAAGCCATGACGGGGCAGGATGTTTTTAACATTCAACGGGCAATTATGCTGGGAACCAGTGGAGACGTGAAAACTCCAACACATGGTGATATTCGCGATCGTTGGACACCGGATAATCAGGATACTGATATTCCCGCCTTTTCTGGTACTAATTTTCAGGTTCCTGAAGATTCCCGTTTTGTAGAAGATGCCAGTTTTATCAGATTAAGAAATATCCGCCTGGGATATACATTTACTCCTGATATGTTAGGTAGTAAACATATTAAAGGCTTAACAGTTTTTGCTAGCGGCCAGAATCTGGTTACCTTTACAGACTATAAAGGTTATGACCCAGAAGTATCAGGAGCGGATGTTGGAGGTGGACGAACCTCTAATGTTAATTTAGGTATTGATAATGGTACCTACCCTAATCCAAGAGTCATCACTTTTGGATTAAACGCCATTTTTTAACAGTAAAAAAAATATAAAATGATAAATATAAAATTTATAAACTTACTTTTTCTTTTTGGTCTTTGTATTTTAATACAAGGCTGTGCTGACCTGGATGAACAACCCGACGGACTTATTACTCCAGATGCTTTTTATAGTACGACACAGGATTTACAAGCCGGAGCAGTAGCAGCCTATCGGCCATTTATGGAGTTTTACCTGAATGCTCAGGGAGGAATTCCAGCCATGGGTGGAGATGATGTGACTTCCCGACAAGGAAGTAATAAAGAACCTTACCGGGGATTTGATCGCTTCCAGCCCAGCTCGGCTTACGAATGGTTGAAAATGCACAACTGGGATCCATTATTTAAAACGGTCTTTCACGCAAATGCGGTTATTAACAATTACACCAAAGTGGAAGAATCTTTTGGTCGGGATGCAGTCGCTGGCGAAGCTTTCTTTTTGAGAGCCTGGGCTTACTTTAGATTGGTTCGAACATTTGGTCCCGTCCCACTAGTTACAGGGGATGCGACTGGTAAAGAGCCAAGAACTCCCGTAGAAGATGTGTACGCACAAATTATTGCTGATCTGCAATTTGCGGAGGAAAATCTACCTGGTGTTTGGTTTGGAGAACCAGGAAGAGTAACCAAATGGGCGGCTAAATCTTTACTCGCAAAAGTATATTTGACCAGCGCAGGTTGGCCATTAAAGCAGTCCGGAAATTATGCACTGGCTGCTGATAAAGCGCAAGAAGTGATAGATGATTCTCCTCACCGACTCCTCAATGATTTTGCGGACCTGTGGAGCATAAGTAATGACAACAACAAGGAAAGTGTACTGGCTGTTCAGGCTTGTGCAGAATGCGGAGACTGGGGATTGTCTAACCGAATGCCTTATTCTATTGGTGCAGAAGCCGAAGAAGGTGGATGGGACGATTACTATGCGGAGATAAATTTCTTTAATGAATTTCCTGATGGCCCCCGAAAAGATGTTACCTTTCAAACAACCTTTAGTGGGGGAGTAAGTTGGGAAAATAATTCTCAAAAACATCCTTATTATAGTAAAACCAGAGCTGGACAGGTAGCGGTAAATAATAGTTTTAATGAATACGTTATCCGATTTGCAGATGCTTATTTAATTCTTGCGGAAGCTAGAAACAAAGCAGATGGAAGTCCAAACGCGGATGCTTACGAGGCCCTTAACACTATTCGCAGGAGAGCTGCAGGTGCGGATTTGAATGCTGCGAATGATGACGTAGACTTATCCGGATTATCAACTGACGACTTTCACGAGGCGGTACTGGACGAGCGAGCCTGGGAATTTTGCGCCGAATGGGAAAGATGGTTCGACATGGTTCGAAATGAAATAGTGGCAGAAGCTACTGCTGATCGACTTTTTGATCGGGAACTTGAATTGAATCCATCCGTGGATGTTAACATGGAATCTTCTTTCGAAAGATTCTACTACGCACCGATTCCACAGAACGAAATGTTATTAAGACCCGACTGGGAACAGAATCCTTGTTGTCGATAAGATTTTTTTCGATACTGTCTCACATGGCTCATGAACCCAAAATACTATTTTCTGGTTCATGAGCCATTAGTCATTTAGCGATCCTTAACCTAAATCTGTATGCGATCACATCGCTTGTTTTATCTCGCTTGGATATCAATGATTATTTTTACGTTGAGTTGTGCTGATCGGATAAAATCAGAAAAAGCTGGATTCGGGATAGATTTGGTCGATTCATCAAATTATTCGTCTCAACAGGTTTCCGTCGAGATTTTTAAGGTAAAGAATGATCATTTTGCGTACGTAGCGGGTGAAACGGAAAACATGGAAATTTATTCCATTGATCAGACGACAGGTAGCTTGGCCTTTCTGGAGAAATATCAGGTTGCCAACCAATGGGGTGGTGTTAGAGCATTGACCAACGTTAATATTAAGAATAATAATTTTTTAGTATTGGGCAACAAAGCTGATAATTCTCTCGAAGTTCACAAAATTTTGGACAGTGGAAAAATTTTCAGAATAAATGCTGTTTATGATTCGGATACCACTTTTATTGACGAAATTGTCACCATTCATAATATCAAAATAAAAGACAGAAATTTTATTTACGCGGGAGGATTGGATAAAGGATTGTCTTGTTTCGAAATATCAGAAAATGGCGATTTACATCATATTCAATCCATAGAAGATGACGATGCTCTTTTTATACATGGAGTTATTGGAATGTCCTCACTTGTCATTGACGGCAAAAATTATATTATTACCGGAGCTTTTTTTGATGGTGGAATCAGTTGTTTTGAAATAATGGAAAATGGACACCTAAAGCACGTTTCCAACGTAAAGGACAATAACCTCTTGTTTTTAAACGGTACATTTCCAGTTAACACTATTCAACTGGGAGATCAAAATTATGTACTGGTAGGACATCGGCATAATTTACATTATGCTACTGAAAACGCGGAACCGGAGTATCACGGTGATGGGATCAATGTATTTAAAATCAACGGAGAAGGACAGTTAAATTTGCATAATACGATCAAGGATACGGATAAAATCCGGCTAAAAGGATCAACACGCATCGAAATACTCAAAGTCAATGAAAAAAAGGCATTTGTCTTTATTGGCTCAAGAGATGATAAAGGTGTTCAAATTTGTACCTTTGGGGAAGATGGTTTGCTCCGTCCAATTAAAACACTTGATCTGGGATATGCAATATATAATGGTATGACCCTTAAAAAGATTGATAACAAATGGTATTTATTGATTGGAGCGTACGATAAGAATGTTCTCGAAATGTATGCTATAAATTTTACTTCTTGATTTTCCGGAACTCCAAATAACTATGAGGAATACGATTTGTCTCTTTTTTTTTTGCCTGCTTTTTCATAATTGCCAATCTCCGGATCTGGAAAAAGCCAATCATCTCTCTTTGATACCAGGCTCGGATTCTGGTATTCTTTTTAATAATCAAATCACAGAATCCGATACTTTCAATTATTTTACCTATCCCTACCTCTATCTCGGTGCCGGAGTTGCCAGTGGTGATTTTAATAATGACGGACTGTCCGATTTATTTTTCACCGGGAATATGGTCGGTAACAAACTATACCAAAATCTGGGGGAATGGCAATTCAAAGATATTTCAAAAACTGCGGGTATTGAAAGTGCTGATACCTGGACCAACGGCGTAACTTTGGTAGATATTAATCAGGATGGCTGGCTGGATATTTATACCTGTGTTTCCGGCGAAGCGGAGAATAAGCGAAACCTTTTATTTCTCAATAACCAGGATCTTACTTTTTCTGAAGTTGCCCGGGAATACGGCCTGGCCGATAACAGTCCTTCTATTCAATCTGTTTTTTTTGACTATGATCGCGACGGTGACCTGGATTGTTACGTAGCTAATTATCCGGCTGCTCCGTTCGGCTCTTCCAATTTTTACTATCTACGAAAAATGCGCAACCTGGCCTCCGAAGACAGCGACCATTTGTACCGAAACGATGGTAACGGGAGGTTTACCGACGTAACCGAAGAAAGCGGAATCGCCAACTATGGGCTAAGCCTTGGGATCAGTGTCGCGGACTTTAATAACGATGGCTGGGAAGACATTTATATCTCCAATGATTTTGCTACTCCGGATCGTTTCTTTATTAATAATGGTGATCAGACATTTTCCAACCAACTCAAAAAGGGGTTTCCCCAAACTGCTCTCTTTGGAATGGGCTGCGACGCGGCTGATTTTAACAATGACGGTCGAACCGATCTTTTGCAAGTAGATATGACACCCAAAGATAATCGACGCTCCAAAGAGAATATGGCCAGTATGAATCCACAGGCATTTTATGAAATGATCCGTAGTGGTTTTCATTATCAGTATATGTATAATGCTTTACAACTAAATCGAGGTACACCCGACGATCAGGCTACTCCAAAGTTTAGTAACGTAGCAAGCATGGCAGATATGGCTTCTACGGACTGGAGCTGGGCACCCTTATTTGCCGATCTGGATAATGATGGATTAAAAGATGTGTTGATTACCAACGGCATCAAACGGGAAGTTAACAATCGTGATTTTCATAATGCGATGAAAATAAAAATCAATTTTAAACAAAGCCTGGATAGTATTAATTATCAGGACATTCCCTCCGAACCAGTAGCCAATTATGCTTTTCGCAATACGGGGATCAAACGTGGAATCGGATTTGAAGATGTTTCGCAGGATTGGGGTTTTGACCTGTCCGGCTTTTCTCATGGTAGTACGCTGGCCGATCTGGATAACGACGGAGATTTGGATTTGGTGATTAACAATATGGACGCAGAAGCCGCAGTTTATAAAAATGAAATTAACAACGGAAATTTTCTGCGCATTCAGTTAAAAGGTTCCACCAAAAATCCTTTTGGAATCGGAGCCAAAATAGAAATCAAAACCGACGATCAATCGCAATTACAACACTTGACCTTGACGCGGGGATATCAGTCATCGGTAGAACCTATACTCCATTTCGGAGTAGGGAATCACCAAACTATTACCGAACTACTCATTACCTGGCCGGACGGCAAAATAGAAAAACAGACAAATATTGCAGCCAACGGATTGATCATCCTGGACTATGCGAAAGCGGTTAAATCATCCTTATCCAAATCTACCATAAAACCATTATTTACAAACCTTTTGGATAAATTGGATTCGATTAAACACGTAGAAAATAAATACGATGATTATTCGCTGGAGCCTTTATTACCTTACCAGACTTCGCGACTAGGCGGTCACATTGCCGTGGGTGATGTCAATGGAGATGGTCGGGAAGATTTTTATTTGGGCAATGCTTATGGCACCAAAAGTCAACTATTTTTACAAAGTACTGCCGGAACATTCAAGTTAACAATTGGACCCTGGGAAGACGATGCCGATTACGAGGATATTGGTTCGTTGTTTTTTGATGCGGATAATGATGGAGATCTTGACCTATACGTGGTAAGTGGTGGAAATGAATTTTCCAGAAGACCTGCAGCATTACAGGATCGGTTGTATTTGAATAATGATAACAAAGGTTTTACTAAATCCGAAGCGCTTCCAAATATCACGGGTAGTGGTAGTCGAGTGGTGCCGGGCGATTACGATCAGGACGGCGATATTGATTTATTGGTGGGAGGGAGAATTAATCCGGCCAATTATCCCAAAGCGGGAATCAGTTATCTTTTGGAGAATAACGGTGAGCGGGGAAAAAACCTGCGATTTACCGATGTGACCGAATCGGTAGCGGCGGAAATCCGAACTGCGGGTATGATCACCGATGCGTTATGGTCAGACTACGATCAGGATGACGATCTGGATTTGATCGTGACAGGAGAATGGATGCCCGTTACTATTTTTGAAAATACAAATAATCAGTTTGTATCCGTTGATATACCTGAACTAAAAACTCAGGTAGGGTGGTGGTATAGTATCGCAGCCGGAGATTTTGATGAAGACGGAGACACGGATTACGTAGTAGGAAACCTGGGTCGAAACTACAAACACCACGCTAGTCAGCAAGCTCCGTTTGAAGTTTATGCGAGCGATTTTGATAAAAACGGGAGGCAGGATATTGTCCTGGGATACCATCAGGACGGGGAGCAATTTCCGGTCCGAGGTCGGCAATGTTCGGCGGAACAGATACCTGCGATTTCACTAAAATTCAAAGATTATCATTCTTTTGCTACCTCCAATTTAGAAGAGATTTACGGCTCTAAAAATCTGGAGGAGGCACTTCAGTACCAGGCAACTACTTTTTCCAGTGTTATTTTGGAGAATAAAAATAATGGTAATTTTGGGGTGATACCTTTACCTGATCTTGCTCAAATTTCTAGCGTAGAAGATATTTTGGTAAATGATTTTGACGGAGATCAACACCTGGATATTCTGGTTGCGGGAAACTTATATGATACAGAAATTGAAACACCAAGGCTCGATGCTTCGCTTGGATTATTTTTAAAAGGAGACGGGCAAGGTAATTTTAAAGCTATCGACGCGGCGGAGAGCGGATTGTTTTTAACGGGTAACGTGAAAAGTCTGGCAACTATTCGGCTGGAAAATGGGCAGACGGCAATCATCGCTGGTAAAAATAACGATGCGATACAACTGATCGGTATAGCGGATAAAAATCCACGATAGATGAACAAACAGAAATTCAAAACAATTATATTGGCAGATTTTTTAAATTACAGAAATGGATACCTGATTGCGGCCCTCTCCCTGATGATTTTGGGAGGCTGTACAAGTGATTCAACCACAAGCGTAGCGAATTCCGTTCCAACGGATACCACCATAACCAGTATAAAATTTACGGAAATCACCGACGAAGCGGGCCTGACTTTTAAACACGAATCCGGCGCTTACGGTGAATTTTTTATGCCCGAAACGATGGGGAGTGGTGTTGCATTTATTGACTACAATAACGATCACTATCAGGATATCATACTGGTTGGGGGCGGCGCATGGGAGAAAAGTGTTAACAAAAATGTAGTCAGTATAAGATTATTTAAAAACAACGGAAATGGAAGTTTTGTAGAAAAAACAAAAGAACAGGGGCTGGATAAAATCGATATTTACGGGTTTGGAGTAACCGTGGGTGATTATGACAATGACGGCGACGATGATTTTTATGTGACTGCTCTGGAAAAAAATGTATTACTCCAAAATACGGGTGATGGATTTATCGAAGTTGGAGAAGCAGCCGGCGTGGCCGGAGGCGATGTCTGGAGTACCGCCGCTGTTTTTGTGGATGTAGACAATGACGGTTTTCTGGACCTTTTTGTTGGCAATTATGTCAAGTGGTCCCAGGCGATTGATCGCAATATATTTTGTTCTCTGGATGGGGTCAACGATAACTACTGTCATCCCAATTTGTACGAAGGAGAACAAGGTGTATTTTATTATAATAATGGCGACGGCAGTTTTTCCGATCAAACCAAGGCCCGGGGATTTACGGGAGTAGGGGAGGTAGCACCGCTTAAAACGCTAGGTATTGCCACGATGGATTTTGATAACAATGGTCACCCGGATTTGGTGTTAGCCAATGATATGCAGCCCGATTTATTATTTCAAAATAAAGGCAACGGCACCTTTCAGGAAGTAGGAACGCCGGCCGGAATCGCTTATAACCGAAAAGGAAAACCGCGAGCCGGAATGGGAATCGCCATCGGAGATTTAGACAATAGTGGGAATGAAAGTATTGTGGTGGGTAATTTTTCTCGACAACCTATTAGTATATACCGGTCCTTACCGAATGGTGCCTTCAAGGACAATGCCTACGCTTCCAAAATCGGGGAAGCCAGTTTTTTGACCCTGACATTTGGAGTGACCATGCTGGATGCGGACCTGGATGGAGATTTGGATATCTTTACCGCCAACGGTCACGTTTTTACAGATATTGAAAAAAAAGCGGCGAATATAAAATACCGACAAGCCCCTCATTTTTTTGTAAATAATGGACAGGGCATCTTCAAGGACGAAGCCAAACAAATTGGGGGTGTTTTACAGCAACCGATGATAGGACGGGCTTCTGCTTATGCCGACATTGACCTGGATGGTGACCTGGATTTACTGGTTTCTGAAAACAATGGTCCGGTACATTTGTTACGTAATGATACAGAAACAAACCACCACTTTTTTCGGATTTTATTAAAAAATAAAAACGGATCTGCCAACGCTTTGGGAACAAAAGTGACGATTAGTTATGGTGGTAAAAAACAAACCCGTCGAGTAAAATCGGCGGACGGTTATTTGTCGCAATCAGAATTTCCCTTGACTTTTGGGATTGGCAGTGCGACGCAGATTGATACCCTGACCATTCAATGGAGAAGTGGAGAAATTACAATTATTAAAAATATAAGCGCCGATCATTTTTATTTGGCTACGGAAGGACGGGATGCGCTGGAAAAGAGATGACATGAAGCAAGCCAAAAAGTTTCAACAACGACTGGTTTTATTACTCCTCGGATGTTACAGCATTCTATTAATAAATAGTTTATTACTGTTTATTCTGGATGCCAATGTCCTGTTTTTTGCCTATCGCGGCACCCTGTTTTTTCACCTGATTTTAGGTAGTATTTTATTAGTTCCATTAATTTTGTTTTTGGTTCCTCACCTGACCCGAATGCCACACCGCGCCAATATGCCCGCAATGGCCGCCGGATTATTTTTGGCAATAACCATCCTGGCGACCATCGGAACCGGCTGGCTACTATACCGGGAAGATTTTGCTACGCAGAAAAAAGAGATCTTAAATATCCACGTGGTTTCCGTCGTATTTACTTTGTTTGGATTTTTTATTCACCTCTGGTTGCGACGCAAAAAAGTATTTCATTTTTATCACTCCCCGTTAAAGGCGACTGCCAGTACAAAAAAAAGTCAGTCCTTATTTTTTAAAACCATTCTTATCGGACTAACTGTTTTTTTGGTTTTTATACTGGCAGGCATTCCAATCAATCAAAAAGGGCCGATCCTTCAGTCGGAAAATTTTCAGCCGGCTGCTGCCAAAATAACGAGCGATCATTATATGCATTCCACGGCCCTGGACGACTCAAAGTCTTGTGGCGATCAGGGCTGCCATCCCGCGATCTTCGACCAGTGGAACGAATCTGCCCATCATTTTTCTTCTTTTAATAATCCCTATTACCAAAAATCCATCGAAGTAATGCAGACCGATAACCAGTTGGAAAAAATTCGCTGGTGCGCCTCCTGTCATGATCCCATGTTACTGTTGACCGGAGAAATGGAGACGGTAGAAAAAGATTTTTTTGTAAATCATCCCAACGCAAAAAAGGGAATCACCTGTCTTTCCTGTCACGCCGTCGAGGGTGTAGTAGACTTTACAGGTAACGGAAATTTTGAAATCAGCGATCCCGGTTACGCCGCAATGGCCAATACCCTGTTTTATGACAATCCGGCCATCCGCAGGACGGTCATCCAGACCAAGCCCGAACCGCACGGCGCTTCCTTACTTTCCCCTGTTTTGCAAACCGAAAAATTCTGTACCTCCTGTCATAAAGTTTCGATCCCATCCACAGTGAATGATTATCGATGGAAACGCGGCCAGAATCACTACGACGACTGGTACGAAAGCGCCTTCTCCGGAAAAAATGTACGCGCTTTCTACACTCAGGAAACCCAAAGTTGTATTTCCTGTCACATGCCAAAAGTAGCAGATCCCCTGGCCCGCAATCCCGAAAAAATGGTGACCAGTCACCGCTTTGCCGCTGCAAATACGGCACTTCCAGCAATCAATAACCATCCCGACCAGTTAAAAGCTACCGTTGATTTTTTACAAGACACGATCGCGGAAGTCGATATTTTTTCCATCCGTATCAATGGCCGGGACTATTTACATCCAACCGAATTGCCAACCCTCAGAGCAGGCGATCAGCTAGAAATAGCCGTCGTTGTACACAACAAAAATACAGGGCATCAGTTACCTTCCGGAACCAATGATAGTAATGAATGGTGGTTGTCAGTTGAACTACAGGACGAAGATGGTCAGGTAGTTTTGTCTTCGGGATCCATCAATCAGGAACAAGTAGTCGATTCCACCGCACATTTTTTTAAGGCGGTGCTTATTGACAAGAAGGGCGCATTAATTGACAAACGAAATGTACACCAGTGGTACGCCACGATCTATAATTCGGCCATACCTGCGGGTAAAAGTCAGCTGGTTCGCTATCGGGCCAGTGCATTGCCTGCTAATATTTCCGAGATTAAAATCGACTTTCGACAAAGAAAATTTAACCAATATTATAATCAGCTAACTTTTGCCGGTGAATTGGAGAATCATATATCTGAAGATGAAATCCACGCCATTCAGCGCTGGGTATTTAATGACCATACCGTTCCTCGAATTCCAGTGACCAGCGTAGCGACCACTCGATTGCGAAATAAAATAGTTGCTAATTCGGCTCAGCCAATTTGGCGGCGGTGGAACAACTACGGAATTAGTTTATTGCAAGAAGAAAATTACAACCAGGCGATCAAAGCTTTTAAACAAGTAGCGATGTTACAACCCCATCGGGCGGATGGCTGGCTAAACCAGAGTAGAGCATTATTGGCGGAAGGATCACTGGAAGCAGCGGAAAGCATACTAGCTGATTTACAAGACCGTTTTCCGGAAAGCAAAAGAATCGCCTATTTTCTGGGGGAGATTTACTTTTCGCAGGGACGATTTGATTTGGCGTTAGACCAGTGGAATTCAGTAATTACCGCGTACCCTGACGATCCGTTACTGCTCTCTAATTTAGGACAAATCTATTATTTGATGAATGATTACGAGCAATCCGCAGCTTTTCTGAAAAGAGCGCAAGCAATCAATCCGGAAAGCGCTATGGTTTCGTACCGATTAATGCTCTTGTACAGTGCCACCGGAGATGTAGACGAGGCGAAAAAATTTCAGGAGCAATACCAAAAGTATAAAAATAACAAAGAAGAGGCGGTAGCAGTGGCTGGATTTAAGAAAAAACATGCAATGATCAATAATGAGGTACAGGTGGTTCATTATCATGGGTTGCATTAGAATTGTTGAATGCTTCTTCCTATTGGGTTTTACAAGGGTCTCAAATTTGATTTTTGATTTATGGAAATTTGATGAAAATTAGTCTGGTAGGATTGCTGTCAAAGATGATTTGATAGATAAGTCTATTAATACGATAAAAATTGATTTGCTACGAATTTGGAAGTTGAAGTTGTAATGGTCAAAAAAAGCTATACCAACGAAGTGTTTTCTATAAAGGAAATTATATTATTGAAAAAGGTGAAGGAAAACTTAAAGAAAAATTTCTTGTTCAGTAGCTATCATAATTTTCCCATTTTGACAAAAAAAAGCTATAATGAGTAGAATAAATCAAAAAGTACACTAGACATTTATCTGCGAGCTAAAAAGTTATTTTGCCAGATAAATGCCTAGTGCACTGCGTAACTTTGAATTATTTCTTCAAAAAAACGTAATACTATTGTTTCAAGAATAACTTACTTTGGTTTACACTGTCTGATTGCAAAATCAAAAAGTAGGATCCTTTTGGGAGTGTTTTACAATCTAATTCCAAAACATTATTACCATTTTCCATCAAATTAATTTTACTGAAAAGTACCCGACCAGTAAGGTCCACAACTTTAAATGTTAGTTCTTCTATTGTTTCAGATGAGTAAGACACATTCAAAATATCACTAATTGGATTTGGGAAAATACTCGTTATATCCGATTTATGATTCCTACTATTAATGGAAATGATATCGCTATATTCAAATTTTCCGTCATAGTCCACTTGCTTTAATCGATAATAAGACTGCGCAACTGGATTATGGTCTTCAAATTGATAATCTATTTTATACACCGAAGTACCGTTTCCGTGTACGTTACCAATTTGTCTAAAGTTATTTCCATCCAGCGACCTCTCAACTTCGAAGTGGCTATTATTAAGTTCTGAAGCAGTTTGCCAAGTTAAGGTGTTAGTCTTACCAGTCTCCTTACCATCAAAAGAAGTAAGTTCTACTGGAAGCGGTTCAACTACGGAGATATTAATACTACAACCTACGTTACCGTTATTTGGATCATTGGTGATCAAACGCACTTGTATAATATTATTAGGCGATCCCGCCCCGTCAAAAACAGTATTATCTAAAACAAAGTCATAATCAAGCGTCATACCGTTTACATTAGATTCGATATTTTGCGTAAAATTAGTGGTCACAAGTGGAGTATTATTATTAAAATCACCATATTGGTGGAAAATATTTATTTGGGTAATTGTAACTCCAGCTGGCAATATGATATCCGCCAGGATATTGATGGTTAGATTAGAGGAAGTGACGGTCACTCCTGGGGTTGAACCACACCCCGAAGCCGTAGCTCCATCAGCCTCGGTAATAGTTATGGACTGTGCCGATAACGGAATCGTCGACATTAATCCCGTAATTAGAAAACAAAAGGTGTAAAATACTTTTTTCATTTTAAAAAAATTTGTTAGGTTAAAAAATAAGTTGAATGCAAACTTAACTTTTTAATCTTTAAAAATAAGTTACAACATCTTGATAAAAAATAGACAAGTCTATTTTTTTTTAGAAAATCAAAATATTGTTTCTAATTTTCTAATTTCACCTACTTTTATTTCGTATAAAAAATTCTCTTCTTAAATATATGCTTCTCTGATTATTTAATTCGTCAAGGCATAGCAGAACTAGTTGATAAAGCACTATTAGATGAAATTCCTCAGGGCAAATTACGACGGATTGGCGGAGGTCGAAAAAAAAAAGAGTTAAGTCATCCACAAGAATATAAAGCAGTAGTTGAATTAATAGAGCTTCACAAAGCTGGAAGTCCAACGGATGAAAATGTTTTCTGGATACATCTAAAGCCACGTGAAATAGCGGAACGCTTAGCAAATGAGCAGTCTATTAGAGTAAGTGCTGGATTTGTCAAGCGAGTACTTAAAGAACAAGGCTATAAATATCGAAAGTTAAGTAAGAACCTGGCAACCGGAAAATTTGCTGAACGAGACGAGCAATTCAAAATCATCTTTCATCTGCTTGCAATTATGAGTCTAGATTCTCCTGTAATTAGCATAGATTGTAAGAAAAAAGAGGTGTTAGGGACGCTTTATCGTGATGGCAAATTGTACACCACCGCCCCTTTAAAAGTATACGATCATGATTATTTAAACTTAAGTGAAGGCAAAGTGATACCTCATGGCATTTTTGATCTTCACTTAATCGAGGCTATATTTCTATAAGTAATAGTCATGAAACAGCCTCATTCATTGGAAATAACTTACTTTGGTGGTGGGAAAATTACGGTATTCATACTTAGTAGTAAGTCAAACAAATTATGATAAGTTCACGTTTTGATATAAAAATATATTAATTATGAATAAAAAGTACATAGTAGCACTTACCGATGCTGAAGTAGAATTCTTGAAAGAAATAATCTACTCGTAATTCAAAAAGTAGCATAGTTCTTAATGCTCAAATTTTATTAGCCGCTGATGCAGATAGAGATAATCTGACAGATACTGTAATTGCAGGAACTTATCATGTAAATCCGCTACGAGTACAGCGTACTCGACAAAAGTTTGTTTTGCATGGTATCTTAACTGCATTACATGGTCTAAAGCGAGGTCCTCAAAAAAGTCGCCTCAAAATAGACGGCGATGTAGAAGCACATATCGTACAAATAGCTTGTAGCGAAGTGCCTCACGGGGTATAACAAATGGACTTTACGCTTACTTGCAGATAAAGCAGTAGAACTTGAGGTTATTTCAGAAATCTCCCACGAGTCAGTTCGCCAAGTTTTAAAAAAAATGAAATTAAACCTTGGAAACATGAAATGTGGGTAATTCCTCCTAAACAAAACGCAGAATTTGTGTGTCAAATGGAGGAAGTGTTAGATGTATATAAACGCCCTTTTGACGCTAAAAACCCTATTATTTGCCTAGATGAATCGCCTAAGCAAGCTCGTTAGTGAAACTCGTAAACGAATTATTACTTCTGACGGTCGAACTCTCTACGATTATGAATATAAGCGAGAAGGAGCAGCAGAGCTATATATGTGTTTTGAACCATTGGCGGGCAAACGCTACATAACTGTAACAGATAACCATAAATGGTTCAATGGGCGCAAATCGTATCAGGTTTGGTACTTAACAAGTATCCAGATGCTGAAAAAATAACTCTTGTTCAAGATAATTTATCCGCTCACAAACCTTTTGCAATGCACAAAATATTTGAACCGCAAAAAGCTCGTGAAATTTTGAACAAAATTGAATTCGTTTTTACTCCTAAACACGGTAGTTGGCTAAATATGGCAGAAATTGAAATTGGTGTCTTAAAAAGACAAGGACTCAAAAATAGAGTTGCCTCTAAAGATGCGCTCATTGAACAAGTTCAAAAATTTCAAAAACAGCGAAACGACCAAGTCAAAAAAGTTAATTGGCAATCCGGTTCCAGCAAATCCTGGAGTCGATAAAATTTGGGAGCTACAGGAAAATGTTTCTGATGATTTTAATTATGTTTCGCCACCAAATGCTGCTCAAGTTACCATCGGCGAAAAATGGACGAATCGATACCATAACGAGTGGACTGGACCATCACCAACCGTTTGGAAAGGGGATCATGTATTTGTAGCAGATGGTAGTTTTCAAGTCATTGCCAGTCGACCTCCCGGGGAATTTGTTGAAATAAATGGAAGCGATTATCCAATAACCAACATGGGCTGTGCTACATCACTAAGTCAGGTTCAATACCCAGTATAT
>Ga0209831_1000206_pt1 | contig 54506 bp, 54 predicted proteins | sample Maine_Asex4_meta_FD_187451 | JGI IMG/M metagenome (GOLD analysis project Ga0209831, IMG submission 187451) | Marine algal microbial communities from Maine, USA - Maine_Asex4_metaG (SPAdes) (version 2) | ecosystem: Host-associated > Algae > Red algae > Unclassified | place: Maine, USA | collected... | reverse complement strand
GGCGGCATCGTACTGACACACGACCCGGAAGATCTGACCAAGTTGGCGGCCGGTCACCCAAATGTTGCAGTGGCGGGCATTTGATCGGCCGCCATGCCAGGCCAGCGCGCTAACTGCACCTTTGGCCCAGGCACCCGCCGCGGTGAGCGGTCAGTCGAGTCGGCTGGGCTCCCACCCGGCGGCGGTCACTGGTCGAGGAGTTCAGCTCTGATGCGGGCGAGGTAGCGTGCACCGAGCGGTGTCAGGATCAGTCTGCTTGAAACCGCTTAGCGAGTTCACGCTACATGGCCCCATATCGGGCCGAGCTTAACGACACGCCAAGTCCTCAACTCCGATCTACCACCGAACCCGCAACGGCGAACTCACCCCCAGTCAGCTTGACTCGCCGGTCGGGAGCGTCCGATTTTGTGTGAGACCGCGTGATGGTTTAGTTCGTTGGACTGGGCACCACTCGTCGGCGTAACGTGACGAACTACCCCTGGCCGCCGCGGACGAGACGTCCCGGCATGGCGCCGGTGTGTTCACCGTGTTCGTAGGTGACCTCGCCACTCTTGATGGTTGCCAGGTACCCCTTGGCGCGCTGCACGATCCGGCGCCCGCCAGCGGGTAAGTCATAGACCATTTCGGGATCTTCGAGCACCAACCTGTCGTAGTCGATGATGTTCAGATCGGCCAGATATCCCGGAGCGATGACGCCACGGTCAGCCATGCCGTAGACCAGCGCCGTGTCCTGGGTCATCTTGTGGACGACGTATTCGAGCGACATCCTTGGACCCTTGACCCGGTCACGCGTCATGTAGGCCAGCATGTACGTCGGCACGCTGGCGTCGCACAAGACTCCACAGTGGGCGCCGCCATCGGAAAGACCAAAGACCGAAAGATCGTTCTCGATTGCCTTGCGTTGATCTTCGAGGTCGCCTTCATACTTGCCGAACAGGTACAGCAGGGGCCGTCCGTCGGCCATGGCATCCATCAGCGCTTCGCGCACGTGACAGTCTTTGGCCTCGGCGTGGCCAGCGATCGAGTCGGTGTAGTCAGGTTCGTAGCTCAGGTCCCTGGGCAGGACATACATCTTGTCCCAGGTGCTGATCATCCGGTTGGTATCGCGATAGCGCGACACCTTGGGTTCGTCGGCGAGCACCTTGGCACGAAAGTCAGGATCACGAAGAATCTGGCGCTGCTCGTCGAATGGCAGCGATTTGATGTCGTCGTACGACGGAAACTGGCGCAAGGGGTTGATCGTGCCGTCGAGCGTCATCAACAACGAAGCCGGACGAGCACCCACCTGGGGCCGGATCTGATGACCTTCGGGATTCAACCGCGCCGCAAGGTCCCAAATGCCGGTGTTCAGGTCAGGTAGAACCAGGAACGTCATCGGGCGTTTCGTCTTGCGGGCGATCTCCTCGATCCAAAAGAGCTCGTCTTTGCTGTCGAGATGATCGGAGATGATTTCCATTGTTCCGTGGTCGACCTCGGCGAACGCGTCGCCGATAGCAAGCATTTCGTCGGCGGTCGCGTTGGTACCGGGAACCAGGTTGCCTTCTTTGTCCAAGTGCCCGTAGAAACGCGACGTCGAGAATCCCATAGCGCCCGCTACTAGCGCGTCCTTGGTGATTTCGGCCATCTGCGCGATGTCCTCGGCGTTGGCGTCGTCGTAACATCGCTCGCCCATCACGTAGTGCCGCACGGCCACGTGCGGAACTTGGGAACCAATGTCGACGGTGTACGGCGTGTCGATCGCGTCGAGATACTGGCTGTAGGTCTCCCACCCCCAAGGGATACCTTCGTGGAGCGCGGTGCCAGGAATGTCTTCGACGCTCTCCATCAGCTCGACCAGTTCGTTCTCTTTGCCGGGCTGCACCGGCGCAAAACCGACGCCGCAGTTACCCATGACCACGGTGGTCACGCCGTGCCAGCTACTTGGGGTGACTTGTTTGTCCCAGCAGACCTGGCCGTCGTAATGGGTGTGAATGTCGACGAAGCCAGGCGTGACCAAGTGCCCGCCTGCGTCGATCTCTTTGGCTGCGGGCCCGTTGATCTTGCCGACACCGGTGATCTTGCCGGCAGTGATGGCAATGTCGCCAGTGAATGCGTCGGCTCCGGTGCCGTCGACAATACGGGCATTGCGGACGATCAAATCATGCATCACGGGTTCCCCTTGGTCGTGGTGTCCAACCTAGTAGGACGAAGCCGGGCTATCGGTAGTTGCCTCTTCCTCGAAGCGGTCGCCTGCGTGACCCGCGACCGGTCAGGACCGGCTCACTCTTGGATGGTTCGCTGAGGCCGGGGCGGAATGGCCCGGTGATTTCGTAGGTCACGCCCGGGTTTCGTTGCGAGCTGACGTACATGCGGGTGCCCGACGGATCGAACGCCACGCCCGTCAACTCAGAACCATCGACATCGAGGCGCATGAACGGCGAGACTGCGCCTGCGGGAGTGAGCATGACGACCTCCATGTTGCCGCCATCCTCGCAAACGAAGATGTCCCCCGAGGCCGAAACCGTGACGTTGTCGACACCACTGAGGATGGGGTCAGCCGACGTGGCTTTGTCGTAGATGACCTCGAGCATCATCGTGGCGGGGTCCAAGCGCCAGACGCGATTGTCACCCTTGGTCGTGAAGTAAAGAAGTTCGCGGTCGAACCAGGCGCCCTCGCCGCCGTCGAAGAGTTTGGTCGAAGCGACTTGTTTGCGGGTCGGTGTCGATGAGGCAGAGGGATCTGGCACATTGGCCCACCCGAGCTCGTCCGACGATTCGGTCAGTACCTGAAGCGTGCCGCCCGACAGATCACGCCACGTGTCAGGGGCAAAGCGATACAGCGCGCCGTCGCTCTCGTCTTCGGTCAGGTAGATGACTTTGCGGGTCGCGTCGGCAGCTGCAGCCTCGTGCTTGAAGACCCCGAGAGCGGGGCGTACCGTCGCTTCGTCCTGCCCAAGAGGGTCACACTCCCACACTCGCCCCTCAGCAAACTCTTCGCAGCTGAGCCAGGTTCCCCACGGGGTTGCGCCGCCAGCGCAGTTGCGGCTTGTGCCTGCCAAAATGGAAGCTGCGTCGATGATGTCGCCGGTGGCGTTGAAACGCACCATCGAAGCCCCGCCAGCGCCATTGTCCGATTCGTCGTTGGAGACGTACACCCAGCCGCCGTCGGGCTGCGCGAACGTAGCCCCGCCATCAGGATTACGATGCCACTGATAGTCCTCGCCCACCGAGTTGTCCGTCACAGCAATGATGCGGGCCGAAAATCCATCGGGCAGCTGCATCCGGTTGGCGTCGGCGAGTGCGAGCGGCCCGTATGGACCAGCTGCCGCTGACGCAGTACGAGGCAATGTCAGCGAGCCGAGCAATGCCAAACCGCCCGTGGCAGCCGTTGCTCGCATGAAGGTTCGACGTTCCACCTGCCAACACTAGAGACAACCGCTCGGCTTGCCGCCGCGCCTAGGTCGCTGTGCCTGTGAACAGCGCGCATGTTGGCGCCAACGGTCGCATCCGTCGTTAATTCGCCGTCAATTGGTGTGCGGCAAAGTAGACGTATGAACAACCAACTACGAGTCGCCCGAGCTTCGTGACCTGGCGCAGGTTGCGCTGACCGACTGGATCGCCGCCAACCAGTAGCGCTCCGGAGGACCGCTAGCGCTCGAGCGCACCCGCTATTCGTTCGAGGGTGGCTTCCATGCCAGCTTTGTTGTGCGCCATGCGGTCGCCGACGCCCGAGATCGCCATGCTGCGCTCGAGCGCCTCGGGCGGCCGCAGGTCCTGTGAGTACTCGGTAACCAGGCAACCGCTATCTGCAGCCTCAAATGTGTAGCCCCACTTCGAGAACACGAAGCCTCGAGAGTTGCAGTCGAAGAAGAACCGCTCGTTGTCGACCAGCTCGACGATCTCGGCATCGATCGACCACTCTTTGTCGCCATTGCGGTTGTGACCTGTGAACACTGCGCCGACCACTGGCTCGGTTGCGCCGTCTTTCCATTCGGCCTTGTACGTCTCGGGCGACCATTCACCCATTCGCGTGATGTCAGAAACTGCGTTGAACACAGCCTCGGGGCTCGCAGCAATGTGACGGGACACAACAAGATCAGGTTCCATCCCGACAGCTTAGTGAGCTGGCCTTGCCCCGTACCTGGTGCATGAAGGCTTGCCTGCAAAACGAGCACCAGCTGACGCATTAGGCTCCGAACATGGATTTCCGGGAGTTGAACAAGAAGGTGATCGACTCGGCGCCCCGCGAGATACTCGTCTTCTGGTTGACGAGGTAGCTGTGATGGCCGCCGACCTCACCGAAGGCTTTTCCACGCTCGAATCGGAGCGCATTGGCGATGTCGTTCATGTCTGGCTCAACCGGCCCGACAAACTCAACGCCGTCGACTCGGTCATGTTGCGCGAGGTCGGCGATCTCTTTGTTGGGCTCGAGCGAGAGCATGAGGCCCGTGTGGTGGTACTCGGTGGCCGCGGCCGATCCTTCAGCGTTGGGGCCGACCGCAATCCGGACCCCGATCCTGAGTACCCAACGACCGAGCGCGGCCGCCGCTGGTTCGCCGGTCTTGGCCGACGCGCCTGTCGGGCTATCGAAGACTGCGAGATACCGATCATCGCCCGGGTGCAAGGTCACGCGATCGGTGGCGGAATGTGTTTCGCACTGTCGTGCGATTTCCGAATCACCACTTCGGAGACCCAGTGGTACTTGCCCGAGGTCGAGCTGGGGGTACCGCTCACTTGGGCGGCGATTCCCCGACTCAGCCAAGAGATCGGAATGGCTCGCACCCGCCAGCTGGTGATGCTTGCTGACCGCATCGATGGCGAGCAGGCCGCAGCCTGGGCGGTCGCCCATGCCTGCGTCGACGCCGACGACCTCGATGCCGAGGTGAAGCGTTGGACAGACCGGATCTGCGCACTACCGGAACTTGCCGTACACATGACCAAAACCACGCTGCGGGGATACAACCGGCTCTTCGGTCTTGGCGATGCTTCCGAGACCGACGCTGATCTCATTACCTTGGCCCAACAAGATCCAGCGGTCGCAGAGAATTTTGGGCAGTAGCTGCGAAGTCTTGCGGCCTCGCCGCTGGTGAGGCGTACGTGTTCGTCTACTTCGCGGCGAGCAGCCAGCGTCGAGATCGTTCGTCGAAACGCACGTCGGCAAAGAAGTCGTCGCTGACTTCAGGCTGCTCGAGCTCGAAGTCGATCCAGGCTGCGCCAAAACCACCAACCGGCTCGGCCGTATCAGTTGCTTCCATGAGCGCCAGCTCACGCTCATAGTTCCGCAGATCGAGCAGCACACCATCAGACGCGTCGATCACGTCGGCAAGAGCCGCCTCAAGTCGAGCGACTTGATCGCGCAGTCGGTCGACCTCGCAGGAGTCAGCGGGCGTGGGCAACACGCCTTTTCGGTCGGACTTAGGCGTGGACTTCGATCGGCCAAACATGACTACTCCTCGGGTGGGATTGGTCTGCCTCCAGACCCCAATAGCTGTCCGTTGTATCCCGTCTGATACTCTTGTCCCACTGCAGTAGGCCAGATTGCCCAGCGACCTAGCCTTCGGATATGAACATTTCTCGTATCCATACGTCCGCGCGTGCCAGTGGCATCGTCATCAACAATGGTGTGGTGTACCTGAGCGGGCAGGTCGCCGAGGACCCCGACGCCGACATACAAGACCAGACCCGGTCTACGTTGGCACGCGTCGATGCATTGCTTCAGGAAGCGGGCACCGACCGCGAACACATGCTGAGCGCAACCATCTATCTACGCGACATCGCGAACCATTTTGGGCTGATGAACGAGGTCTGGAACCAGTGGGTGCCCGACGGCCACGCGCCAGCTCGGGCCTGTGTCGAGGCTCACATGGCGCGATCGTCTCTACTTGTCGAGATCTGCGTGATCGCAGCGTTGAAGTCAGAAGACTAAGAGGTTGTGGCGCGCAAACTCTTCAGGCTGCCAAGAGATCAGCACACCTTGCCGCTAGCCGCCTAAATCGGCTCTCGATATGCCGTTGGATTGCGCTTGGCCTTTGGCTGAAGGTCGCGCTCATCGCGGATGTCGTAGTGCAGCGCGAGTTCCGCAGTCGTGAAGACTTGCCCGCTTCGTTCGCTGCGCTGCCCATCGCTTGCCAGCGCGGCGACGACTCGGCCCGTGTATAGCGGGGTCTCGGCGTGCTCCTTGTCGAGCGCGATATCACCCTTGTCGATGCTCTCCAGAATGAACTCGGTCAGCACCTGGCTGGGCCACAATCCCACAACCACTAAGCCGTCGTCTTTACCCTCGACGGCGAAGTCACGCGTCAGTCGGTCGGTGCCTGATTTGGCAATGCCATAACTTGCGCTGAGTAAGTACTTCTCAGATCCGCCCGAGCTGATATTGGTCATGAACTTCAGCGAGTCGTCGCTGCGCATCATGAGTTTTACGGCGTGAACGCTTGCGACGTAGGCGGCGCGCAAGCCAATGCCGACTTGATCGTCCCAGACCTGGATCGGGTGCTCCCAGAACTTGCCGCCCCAGACAGGCGGATCTGGAATCTTGAATGCGTTGTTCACATGAATGTCAAGCCGGCCCTGCTCGGCGTCGATCTGTGCATAAAGCGCCTCGATCTCACTGTCGGAGAAGAAGTCGGTCTGCACGGCGATGCCGACACCACCAGCCTCGGTGACCATCGCTGCAGTGGTGTCGATTGTGAGTGGCCCGTCGCCGATCGATCGCCCGGTGACATACACCGTTGCGCCGGCTTCGCCGAGACCAACTGCGATCCCTCGACCAATACCTCGACTTGATCCTGTCACCACTGCGACTCGGCCACTGAGCGTCTTGTCAATCATGCTTGGATCCTAGTCCCGCCCTCGCGAACCGACCTGGTTGAAGAACGCGAACTTCCCGCTGGAAAGTGCTCCCAGATAGCACTGACCAGCGGGAAGATACGTCGTTTCGTTGCCTAAGGGACAACGAGCGGCTTGTTTGATGTTAGGCGACGCCGGCAGCCTCGAGGGCTCGACGAGTCAACACCGTAGCAAGGTGCGAGCGGTAGGCGGCGTCGGCATTGTTGTCTTGGGGCGGGGTCAGCCCCTGAGCCACAAGCGCTGCTGCATCGGCAGCTGAAGCACCCGACGCAATCGCTTCTTCGGCCGCGGTTGCCCGCAACGGGGTCGAACCCATATTGACCAGGCTGATGCCCTTGCCGCCATCGGCAACGCCGACACCTACAATGGCCCAGTCCTGTGCACGCCGGTTGAACTTCTGATAGTTCCAGCCGCCGGTGCCGGTCGGGATGCGAACCTCGGTGATGATTTCATCATCGGCAAGCACCGACTCGAAGTAGCCGGTGAAGAACTCGTTGGCTGCAATCTCGCGAGTGCCGCTCGAGCCCTGGGCCACGATCGTGCCGCCAAGGGCTAGCACGGCTGCGGGCAGGTCAGAAGCGGGGTCGCTGTGAGCCAACGTTCCCCCCAAGGTGCCCCGGTGGCGCACCGAAGGGTCACCAACAAGCGCGGCGACATGGCCGAGCATCGGTGCATGCTGAGCAACCACATCGGAAGTCTCGAGCTCGAAGTGCTTGGTCATTGCGCCAATGGCGAGATGATCACCAGCTTCGCGGATGTAGCTCAGATCGCTGATGCGAGCGACGTCGATCAACACCGTAGGAGCCGCGAGGCGAAACTTCATCATCGGGATCAACGAGTGCCCACCGGCAAGAAGTTTGGCTTCGTCGCCGTGTTCGCCCAGAAGGGAGATGGCTTGCTCGGCTGATTCTGCAACCTGGTAGTCAAACGCTGCGGGAATCATGCGCCACCTGCCGCACTCATAACTGCCTTAACAATGTTGTGGTAACCGGTGCAGCGGCAGAGGTTGCCCTCGAGGCCCTCGCGCACTTCGGCCTCGGTCGGGTTCGGATTCTCTTTTAAGAACGACGTCGCAGCCATGACCATGCCCGGCGTGCAGTATCCACACTGCAATGCGTGACACTGCTGGAAGGCCTCTTGCATCGGATGCCAGTTCTGGTCACCTGTTGCGGAGCCATCGGCCTGAGCGGTCGCCGCAAGCCCTTCGATCGTCGTGATGGCGCCACCTTCGGCTTGCACCGCCAGGACCGTGCACGACTTGACCGATTGGCCGTCGAGATGGACCGTGCACGCTCCACACGACGAGGTGTCGCAACCGATGTTCGTGCCGGTAAGACCCACATTCTCTCGAATGTGATGCACGAGAAGCGTGCGAGGCTCGACGTCGTGGGACTGACTCTGTCCATTGACGTTCATTGAGACATCCACGAAGGAATCCTCCAATTGTTGGTGATGCGGTCGTCGGTCGGCTCTGACCGAAACGGTCAGATACCGGGCACGATCATGCCACATCGGCCCGTTGCGTGCCCCATTAGACGCCTCAAAAACGCGAAGACGCTCACCAGCCGCCGTCTAGACACGTTGGTACGCGACGTCGCTCGTGTCCTGTTCGGCTGATCCGGTGGCTCGTTCGCGAGCGAGCTGTGTCCTCGCAAGACGGTGAATTCCGCCGCCACTGGACCAGAATCGAGGCTCCGGCAACGACGCTCAGGCGCAGTAGCTCGTCGGTCGCTGCTATGAATGCCTAGACAGAATCCGCGGGTGCTGCGAGTGAGGCGAACGCTCGATGAGTCGACTGGCGCGGCCGTCGGAATGGTCTGCCAATGCCTGACCCGTCACGCCCAAAAGCGGCCCGATGCCAAGGGCAACGATCAGGGTCGCAACGCCTACTCGGCCGCCCAACACGATGCCGATGACCAAGACGCCGACCTCGAGCGAGGTGCGTACGACCCGACGGTCATAGCCGCGCACTTCGCCTGCCTCCATAAGTAATTCGAATCCTCCGCCGGTGGAACCAGAGTGCACGACCAGCGAGATGCCGCCCGCCAACGTGAACAACGCAGCCGCCACGAAGAGACCGCGACCAAACAATGATTCGGGACCGTTGATCGAGCCCGAAACGGCGTCGACTGCAAAACCAATCGAACCGACATAGGCAATACCCCACCGGCTCGGTCGCTGACCCAACATGGCCGCAACGACGAATATGGCCCCGGAGACTGCCCATACCGTTTGCCCGAAACTCAGTCCCAGTCGTGGTTGTAGGCCCGACACCAGCACGTCGTAGGGGGACAGTCCGAGATCTGCTTGGGTGAGCAAAGCCACACCGGTGCCCACGAGCAACGATCCGACAAGAAGCGAGACGGCACGCCGAAGCGGCGTGATGGCACTCACCGGAAACATCCGACGAGTCACCGCAAGCGCGCCTGAACGGCCAAAGCCGAGTCGGCCAATGGGGGCGAGCGATGTACGCAGCCTGGCGGCCAGCCGAGACATCGCTCCCAGAGCGTGGTAGTACATACAGATAGTGTCGTCAACTACAGAGCGAATTCCAGCCCAATCGGCGGTGTCAGCGGTCACCAGTCGCACCTGTCACAGTGCGCCGGTTTCTGGCATCTCGTGCTGGCGCTCGAACGACGCCCTGATTGCTGGCTGGCGAACACCGGTTTGTCGCGCGATGCTCGCTTTTATCCTGATCGGGGCGCTCCTGACACCTGCGCTGGTGGCGATGCCTTCGGCGCAAGCGCAGAGCGGTTTCAGCGACCAAGCAGTCAGCTTCGGCGGCGTCAACGGCAGAGCCGAAACGGTCCGTGCGGCGGGCGATCAGGTATGGGTAGCTGGTCAGTTCAACCAAGCCTTCGATGCCGACCTCGTCACTTCGCACCCTCGAGCAAATGTGGCCGTCTTCGACTTCAACACCGGCGACGTCATGCCGTTCGTCGTCGACACGAACGCCAAGGTCAACACTCTGGAAACCAATGGTGTGACCACAACCTGGATCGGCGGTGACTTCACCGAGATCGCCGGTCAGCCACAGCAGTACATGGCGGCCGTGAACATTTTTACGGGCGAACTCTCAGCCAGCTTCGACGTCACCGTCGACGCCCCGGTCGATTCGCTGCACTACAACGATGGCTTCTTGTACATCGGTGGCGAGTTCAGTTTCGTCAACGGCACCTTCGCACCCAAGCTGGTCAGAGTCGACCCCGTCACCGGCGCACTCGACCCGAGCTTTAGTCCTCATCCCAACGACATCGCACGTTCGATCGATACCTACGGCGATCAGGTCTATGCTGCAGGTTGGTTCGAAGAGGTCGGCGTCGCTCCCGCCATCGAGACGCGCCGCTGGATCGCCGGGTTCGATGCAGCCACCGGTCTGGCAAGCCTTCCCGACTACTTCTTTGCGCCGCTGGGCCCGGGCGAGAGCCAATTCAAAAAAGGTTTACGGCGAGTGCATGTGTCGCCCGATGGCAACTACCTCTACACCGCAGACCAGCGCAACGACGTGACCAAGCTCGACCGTGTCACCGGCGAAAAGCTATGGCAGGTTCGAGCCCGAGGCGATATTCAAGAAGTGGTTGCGCACGGCGACTTGGTCTATGTGGGCACCCACGACGGGTTCCTCGTAGAAGACGACCAGCGCTTGCTGTTTGCGCTCGATGCCGCCACCGGCGAACCGGCCAACGGGTTCATGCCACTCCAAAACAGCTTCTTCGGAACCATGGAGCTCCACATCTCACAAGGTGCACTCGTCGCCGTCGGCGACTTCACCACGGTCAACGGCGTCGCGTCGGCTCGGGTGGCCGTCTTCCACGGCCCGGACTGGAACGGTGCCACCCCACTCAGCCCGCCGCTGATCTTGGGCGACGTGAACTGCAATCAGATCGTCAACGTCGCCGATGCGCTCATCATTGCGCAGTACCGCGCTGGGCTGCGGACCGAATCAGGCACCTGCCCGCTTACTGATTCGGCCACCCAGATCGGACCTGGGGCCGACGTCAACAACAACGGCATCGTCAACGTCGCCGACGCGCTCTTGGTCGCCCAATGCAGCGCCGGTCTTCCCAACGTGCTTTGTCCCGAGGTCTAGGCCAGAACCATAATCTCTCTGCCGATTGTGGCCACCCAGCGACCTTAACTCAGCTCCAGAAACTAACGTTTGGGCATGGCACCACACCAGAGTCCGGCTTGGCGTGCCCTCGCCGCCCACCAACAACTGCTCACAGAAACCGACGATTTGAGTCTTCGCACGCTCTTTGACCAAGACCCCGGTCGGGTCGAGCGCATGACGTTGCAGGTTGCCGATCTCACCATCGACTTCTCGAAGCACTTGGCAACGGCCGAAACCATGCAGCTACTCGGTGATCTCGCAACAGCAACCGGTGTGACCAGCCTGCGCGATGCCATGTTCGCTGGCGACCCGATCAACACCACCGAAAACCGATCGGTGCTTCACACTGCGCTTCGGGCCGTCGACCCGGTGCTCGTCGACGGCGAAGACGTCGTGCCCGATGTGCGAGCAGTCTTGGCCAAGATGGCAAGGGTTGCCGACCGCGTCCGCACGGGCACCTGGCTGGGAGCGACCGACAAACCAATCCGTGCGGTGGTCAACATCGGGATCGGTGGCAGCGACCTCGGACCGCTGATGGCGGCCCGAGCGCTGCGACACTTGGCGCCCGCGGACCTGACCGTGCGTTTCGTGTCGAATATCGACGTCGCTGCTCTCGACGGTGCGCTGGTTGACCTCGACCCCGAAACGACCATGTTCGTGGTGGCATCGAAGACATTCACCACGATCGAAACCATGACGAACGCTCGAACGGCGAAAGCGTGGCTGCTGGAATCGATCGACGACGAAGCCGCCATTGCCCGTCACTTCGTGGCCGTATCGACCAACGTCGACGGTGTCGGCGAATTCGGCATCGACACCGACAACATGTTTGAGTTTTGGGATTGGGTCGGTGGTCGGTACTCGGTCGATGCTGCGATTGGTTTCTCGCTCATGTGTGTGATTGGATCAGACGCGTTCGACGACTTCCTCGCCGGTTTCCGGGCCGTCGACACTCACTTCCGCACTGCCCCGCTCGACGCCAACGGTCCCATGATTGCTGGCCTACTTGGCATCTGGTATCGAAACTTTTGGGGGTGGCAGACCCATGCCGTACTGCCCTACAGCCAGGCACTCGATCGGTTCCCGGCGTACCTGCAACAGCTCGACATGGAAAGCAACGGCAAACAAACAACCCGGGGTGGCGAGCCGGTTTCCTATGACACCGCTCCCATCGTGTGGGGCGAGCCGGGCACAAACGGCCAGCACGCGTTCTATCAACTGCTGCACCAAGGCACCACACCGGTGCCGTGCGACTTCCTCGGATTCTTGAGTCCGGAACCCGGCCATATCGATCCAGCCATGGCAGCCACCCACCACCGGTTGTTGTTCGCCAACCTGATCGCACAAGCCGAAGCCCTAGCTTTCGGGAAGACACCCAGCGAGGTCGCGGCCGACGGAGTGGCCGAAGAGCTGGTTGCACATCGCAGCTTCCCCGGCAATCGTCCTTCGACGGTGATCACTGCGCCGGCTCTCACTGCCAGCGTGCTCGGCCAACTCGTCGCATTCTATGAACATCGCGTTTTCACGCAAGGTGCCGTCTGGGACGTCAACTCGTTTGATCAGTGGGGTGTCGAACTTGGCAAGGTCCTTGCAACCACAATCGGCGCCGAACTCGAAGGCGAAGCCAATCCTGCGGCACACGATGCGTCGACTAACGCGCTGATCGACCGCTTCATCGATCACCACGAGGGCTAGCTATATCTACTATTACCGAGATCAGGAACCCAGGTTCTTCATGGCATCGAGCGTGTCGCCGTAGTCGGTGATCAGACCGTTTTCGAAGTCGTCCCTGAGCGGTTCATAGGTCGCCTGCACTTCGAGCTCGTAGCAGTCGAGATCGACGAGTGCGAGTTCGATCTCTTCGGCCTGAAGCTCTCGCAGCGCGGATACGTCGAGATCTGGCAGATCTGCAATGTCGAGCGATTCGCCAGAAATCAACGCTTGGCCTTCTTCTTCTGTTAGCTGGTCGAGTGCCGCGTCCATCGGTGCGATGACCGTGTTGAACTTCTCGGCAATCTCGTCTTCGGGATCGTCGAGCGACCCGTAGTCGGCGAAGCCAGCCTCGCTCATGCAGCGCGACCAGGCACTGATGGCATCGACCATCTCGCGGCGCTCAAACAGCGCCTCTTCGCCTTCTTGATAGATCTCGCCGAATTCTTGCAGGCCTTCGATCGCATCTTGGCCACCGGTTTCGATGAGTGCTTGACCAATGCAGCCCTGCTCTTCGAGCGGCGGAGCGTCGTCGCCTTGACCGCCGCCATCGGTGATGTCGCCCAGATCGCCACCGCTGAGGGTCGACACCCACAGCTCTCGTTCTGCCTCGCTCAGCGAGAACAAGATCTCTGCGTTCGGATTCGATGCCTGGTTCTGCGCAATGGAGTCGAACGACGTCGAGATACCGAAGCCATACTCGGTCGTCCACTCTCGCGCCGTCAGATCGTTTTGACGGTCAGCAATCTCGTTGTTGGTGTTGTTGTCGCTACGAGCGAACTCGAAGCCTTGCTCTGCCATACACACCACGATCGCCTCTTCGACTCGCACGGTGTACTCGGCGATCGCTGCTTCGAAGCCGCCGTCGTCAGAGAAGAAGGCGCCGATAGGTGACGAGGCTGCCATCGACGTTGCCCCTTGTTCGACCTGGCTTGGAGAGTCGTCGCTCTCTGATGAGCCGGCCTCGGGCGCATCGGTTGCCTGGTCGCTGTCACCCGAGCTTCCGGACACCACTTGTGGGTCTTCGGAAATCGATGACCCACTTGCGCAGGCGCCGACGAGCAACGCGAGACACAGCACGAGCGCCCCCATTTTACGGTTGGTGGTCGTCACGATGATCCTCTCGGAATCTTGCTAGGAGCTGCGCAGGGCAGCGATTGGTTCGGTACGGGCGGCTCGAAGAGCTGGATAGGTGCCGGCGATGAGGCCGATGACCGCGCCAAGGCCGACGGCGGCGAAGGGCAAATAGCCCTCGAGAACTGGGGTCCAATCTCGCACGGCTGACACCGCCACGATGGTGAGCACACCCACCGACGCGCCGATGATGCCACCGAGGAGTCCGGTCACGGTCGACTCCAAAAGGAACTGAGCTGCGATGTGGCGGCGCGCGGCCCCGAGCGCCCGGCGCAAGCCAATCTCGGGTGTGCGCTCGAGCACCGATACCAACGTGACGTTGGCGATACCAAGACCACCCACAAGCAGTGACACGGCGCCGAGCACGACGAACAAGGCATTGACATCGCCCTCGACATCTTGTCGCACGGCGGTATAGCCCTGAGACGCCTGCGTGCGTAGCGAGTCGGGACTGTCTGGTGTGAGCGCAATCTGCACCATGTTCGACTCGACGCCGGAGTCGGCAATCGTCATTCGTTCATTTGCCAACAACGCGGTCGCGCCAACCTGCGCGTCGATGTGCACCTCGGCGGGGGCGCTCAGACCAAAGAACTCGCGGGCGGTGCCGTCGGGCATCACGATCGCATTCAACAGGTCAGGCTCGCGGGCAACGTCGTCGATTATGCCGAGCACGGTGAAGCTCTGTTCGCCGATAAATATGGCGGGCTGGGTATCGAGACGAAAGATGTTCAGCCGTTGTGCCGCCGCAGGTCCAAGGACTACGACCGGGTCTGCACGATCGCTGTGGCCATTGTCGAAATACCGGCCGGTGCGGATGGAACCACGGACCGCTTCGAGCAAACCTCCCGAGGTCGCAATGACGCTAATCTGGTGTTCGTTGATGCCAAGCGGGTCGACGACGGGAACCGATCGAGACAGTGCGCCGCTGATGTCAACATCGCTCTTGGTGCCAGCAGCGACCACACCGTTGAGTCGCGCTAGTCGCACTTCGGCATTCCACGGAATCGAACTGGTGCTTTCGTTCCCACCGAAGCCGTTCTCGGACGGTGATACGACGATGCGGGTCTCGGACAGTTCGTCGAACCGACTCACGATCTGGTTTCCAGCCGTCTTGGCAAGCCCCAGTGTCGACACGAGCGCGGTGATACCGAGCACGGTGCCGAGCGCCGTCAGAATCAAGCGGCCGGGTCGACCAAGTAGACCGCTGACCATCTCTTCGAACAGATCCCGGATGCCCAGCTTGGGATGCTGCACCACTGCCCGGTCGCGCACCGTCGGTGTGAGATCGGTCATTTTTCGTGCAACTGTCCGTCGATGATCTGCACTTGGCGTTCGGCTCGGCGCGACACATCGAGGTCGTGCGTAATTACCGCCAACGTCAGGCCGCCCCGGTGGAGATCGTCGAAGACCGCCATAATGTCTCGCGACATTTCGGTGTCGAGGTTGCCGGTTGGTTCGTCGGCCAGCAGCAGGCTTGGTTCGCTGACCAACGCACGAGCAACTGCGACGCGCTGCCGTTCGCCACCCGAAAGCGTGCGAGGGGTGAAGTTGAGCCGGTGACTTAACCCGACCCGCTCGAGCGCGTTGATGGCTCGCTGCTTGCGTTCCTTGCGCGGCATGCGATTGTAGATCTGGGCCAGTTCCACATTCTCGAGAACCGACCGATGGTGCAGCAGGTGAAACGATTGGAACACGAAGCCGATCCTGCTGCCCCGCAGGCCAGCTCGAGCGTTGTCGCCGAGTGCGCCAGTGTCGATGCCGTCAAGGAGATAGTTGCCAGTCGTCGGCCGGTCGAGCAGACCGAGCAGGTGAAGCAGCGTCGACTTGCCCGAGCCCGATGGACCAATGATGGAAACATACTCGCCCTGATCGATCCTCAGATCCGATGGCTTGAACGCCTCTACGGGAGCCGGGCCCGGGAACGTCCGCCCGACTGCCTTGAGCTCGATGACCGGCAGGCCACTCTTTGGTTTGTGTGCACGTTCCTTGACCTCGGGAATCACTTCAGCTGCCGGCTTCTTCGTCGGCACTGTCGTCGGCGGCAGCAGCGAGCGGAGCCGGTTGTTCGATGCCGATGACGACAAGATCGCCCGCCGCGATGTTGCCCCCGATTGGCTTGATCTCGACCAGGCTGCGGTTCTTGTCTTGTAGCCCGACCTCGACTTGCACCAACTCGGTACTGCCGTCGCTGCGTTCGACTTCGACCCTCGATGAACCGTCGGCACCCGCAGACAAGGCTGCGAGCGGCACGGCGAGCACCTCGCCCTCGCTTCGCTCGAGCGGGATCTGTAGCCGGAAATTCACGCCGACCATTTGCGACACGTTGTAGTCGCCGGTCGGGGTGACGAGCATGTAGTAGCGAGTGTCGGCAACGCCTTGGGTGCCTTTGCGGTCGGCCAGTTCGGTGATCTCGCCTTCGACTTCGATATCGAGTTGTTCGCTATCGATGACAACTCGCTGCCCTAGCTCGAGCAACGGGCGGTTCGATTCGGACACGCCGGTGGTGATGCGAACTTTGGTGCCGCTGATACGCATCACCGAGCCACTTACGAAGTCGCCTCGCTCGACGTCGATCGACGTCACTGTGCGGGGCAGATTGGGCAGGAAGACGACTTCGGCAACCGGGAGCTGAACACCGATGTCTTCCTCGAGTTCTGCCAAGTCGGCCTCGGCTTCGGCCAACTGTTCTTGAGCATCGCTGACCTGGCTCTGAGCACTGGAGGTGTCGGTGCCATCGCGATCCTCGGCCGCATCGAGCGCGTCGTAATCAGCAAGCGCACTGCGAGCGCGGTCGACTGCATCTTGAGCTTGCTCGACCCGTTCTTCCTCGGCTTGTTGTGCGGCCTGCACTGCTTGATCGGCCTGAGTAATGGCATCGGGGTCGCCCGTCAGCTCGGCCCGGGTCGCGCCGTCGATCGCTTGCAGCAAAGCGTTGCTGGGACGGTCGGCTCGGGCTTCGGAAAGTGCTTCTTCGGCCTCGGTGACCCCATCGGCCAGGCTTTGGCGGGTTTGTGCTTCTCGAACCTGTTGCGCTTGCGATGGTGGCTTCGACAGGTCCGACAGGCCGTCGTTGGCGTTTGCGAGCTGGGTGCGAGCCGCCTCGACGGCCTTTTCTGCAGCCTTGATCTGGGCTTCTTCGCCCTCGCTCTCGGCGCGGGGTTCATAGCCCGCGGCCTCGTACATGGAGACAATGGCGTCTTCGGTAGCCGACCCATACAGGCGGTCTGGTTCGACGCTCAGAAATCCGAGCCGTTGCAGCGCTATCTCGAGCTGCAAGACGTCGTCGCCGTCGAGACCGGGTTTAAAGTCGCGAAAGCCAGGGAGGTCTCCTTCGAGCACGAAAACGGGTCGACCCGACACTTCGATGACGACATCGCCTTCGATCACGTCGGTGTCGATCTCGGGAACTCGCCCGGTGACAACACGCGATGCGCCATCGCCGAGCGTTGCGTCGAGCACGAGATCGACGGCACCTTCGAACTCGGCATCGCCTCGGACTACGACATCGTTTGACAGTGCCTCGGATGCGACCGGCACCGCAATCAGCGACGGCTCGGGTGCAGCCACCACGGCCCGTGCGTCTTCGGGAGACTCGAGTTGTTGGCCAAGCAGGTAGCCGCCCGCACCGAATGCAACCGCCACCGCCACAACGGCCAGGAACAATCGTTTACGGCTCTTCATGGATCCTCCAGATAACACGCAACCTTGGCGGTCGCCCGGTCCATAGTGGCGCAGAAGTAATCGATTTCCACGGCACGCGAGACCTTCGCTCCCATCGAGCTTTCATCAAACTAGTTGGCGGGCACGCCGGTCTCATCCGCCTTGAGAACGATTTTGCCTCGTCCCCACGTACGACTGTTGTTGGTGCTGGCGAGCGCGGCGCTAGATACGGCCGTTACCTACATCTTCTAGAAAGGTGGCGTGGAGCTTGGCCGAGACTCGCGGCCGTTCGATCATCGGCGCGTGGCCGGTCTTGTCCAGTATCTCGACCCGACTTCGTGGGATCCGGGAGTGAAGTAGTTCGGTGCAGCTGACATCGAGGATCTCGTCTTCGCGTCCCCAGATGATCAGGGTGGGCTGCGTGATGGACGCAAGTTCGTCGTCTAGCGCGCCTTGGCTTGCTTCGGTCGCAATCTGCTCGAACACCATGTCCTGAAACGACTCACGAAGCTTGGCGTCGTTGTAGACAACAGTCTTGATGCGCTTCGGGATCCTGGGTGCCTTGTAGACGGCCAGATCGACTAGCCGATCAATGTCGGCCGGTTCACGGATTGCCAGCGGGTTGTTGCCGCTCTCGACTGCCACTTGGAATTCGTTGGGTTCGGCGCTGCTTGTTCCTGCCGAGTCGAGCAACGCCAGTGACAGCACCGTCGCAGGATGAAGCAGCGCGAGCTGCAAGGCAATCATGCCACCCATCGAGTTGCCCGCCACGTGTGCCCGCTCAATCCCTAGCGCCACAAGAAAATCGTGGACACGATTGGCCTGTGACGCCGAGTCATAGGCCAGGTCGGCTCGACGGTCACTGTCGCCGAACCCGGGAAGATCGGGACAAATGATGCGATAGTGCGACCCCAGCGAGCGGGCGTAGAAAATCCAGTTGTCCTTGTTCGCGCCGAAGCCGTGCATGAGCAGCACCGGCTCGCCACTGGCGTTGCCGCCCTCGAGGTAGTGCCAAGTCAAATCACCGACGCCCAAGGTCTTTGGCTCGAGTCCACCGATGCGGCGCTGAGCCTTGGTGGCGAACTCGAACACCTTGCCGGGATATTTCATGTATCCCGCCACGGCAGCGAGTCCGGTTACGAGTGGCAGAACAAGTCGCATGACAATTGACGCTACCGGCCCGGAGGTGTCGTGTAGTTACGGGGTGGGCGGCACCAAGTCGGCGATGCGGAAGCGGTTGTCTTCGAGAAACTCTCGTTCGTAGTCGTAGCGGAGTTGGGCTCGCTGGTCGGCGAACGATTCGCGACATCCGAAGCTGTCGAGGGCGGCCTGGCGCTCAAATGCGAGCAACGCATCGAGTTCGTCGGGTGTAACCACCTGGGTCACGCCATCGATTTCGACCAACTCGATCGTCAACAGGCGGGCGTAGACGTCGTCGGCCATCGCGTCCTCGTTGTCGTAGCGGTGCCCCAGCGGCGCCATACAGGCAGACCACGTCGCTTGGAACTCTCGAACTCTGGGGTCAGACGCCATCCGAGAATTCATGACGTCGAGCTGGGGCTCCAACGCCTGGATCAAGCCGAGGAGGTCAAGAATCGAGGTGAACGACTGCGCAAAACATCCGCCCGGCTGAAACTCGGCGCCCGCAGCGCTCGGATCAGTATCGCCAATCAGTGCCCGGTCATAGGCTGTGCTCTCTTCCGGCGTGAGCGAAGCCACGTAGTTCAGGTTGGTCGCCGCTGCCCCTTGGCCTCCGTTGCCCTGCAGCGCAGCGATCACCGACGGTGTGATTCCAAGACCGTTTTCCGCGATCCACTCTCGCGATCCGTCGCCCACCGAAGCGCCGTACTGGAATCGGCTCTCGGCGGCATCGACCGCGTAGAAGAAGCCAGCCTGGCGCATGCATTCGACGATTGCGATGTCGGCAGCGCGCTGCATGGTGATGAGCTGGTACTGGCGTTGGCCCGGCTCGCTCGGAAAACCAAGCGCAGCTTCGAGCGGCGATTCAGAAGCAGTTTCCTCCGAGACCGCCGTGGGCGCTGTGGCCGTATCGCTGCTGCCCGAGCTACCGCATGCGGCGACGAATAGCGCGGCAACGACGAAAGTTCCAACAGATCGCAGCACTCGCCCAGCGTAGATCAACCCTCTTATGCCCTCTGCCACCGTCCGGGAGCAACTTCGTTTGCTTCGCCCCGCTCGCGCATGCGGGCAACGTGCAGTGTTGCCGTGCGGTGTTCAACCGAGTCAGCAAAGACATGCTCGACGTGGGGGCGATACACGAAACGGTGAGCCATCATCTCGTCGATGGTGCGGGGCTCGCTGAGGAACTCCAGCATGGCCTGATGGCGGCGCTCGATGACCTCGTGAAACGCATCGACGCGGGCAACGAAGTCGTCGCGCCCTTCGATAATGCCCTTGTGGTGAAACGTGACATACCAGTCGGCCTCTTCGCCTCGCACTCGACGCAAGCTGTCGTCGAAGTCCTCGAGACTCGACCAATGGTCGCCATAGTACGGCCCAAATCCAGTCAGGTCGATATCGGACAGGAAGAACACACCACCATCGATACGGAAGCCACTATGGCCTTTGGTGTGGCCCGGCAGATGCACGGCCTCGACATTGATGCCGCCAAGGTCGAAGATGTGGCCATCGCGAAATCCGTGAGCGTCGGGGCGCGGCGCATAGTGAAATTCGTCGAGCACCTGTTGGCCGAAGTTGGCGCGGGCCTCGCCTGCGAGCCCGTACACGTCCATCAACCCGTCGAGACTTGCTGCCCCAAGATGATCCTCTTCGTGAATGTGGACTCGAGCATCGCTGAAGAAGCCGTTGCCAGCCAGGTGATCTTCATGGGCATGGCTGTTGACGACCGCATCGATCTGCACGCCAGCGCCCCCACGCTCGACGACGGTGACCGACGGGTCGATGATGATCGTCTCGCCGGCTCCCTTCACCACCAGCGAATTACCCGACGGGTAGGCCCCATTGTCGGCGCCGATCAGCACCGTGACGGCCTCGGTGAGCTTCTTTGCGTCTTCATCCCAAGATGTCATTGCTTCGACGCTACTTCGGCGCGGCTGGTCGGGGTAGCGTTTCGCTCGTGGATGACGCTGAACTGATGACCCAAGCAATCGCTCACGCTCGCCGAGCGCTCGAGCACGACGATGTACCCATCGGTGCGCTCGTGGTGATCGAAGGGCAGGTGGTGGCGGCGGCTCACAACGAGCGGGAGCTACGCAACGACCCGACTGCCCATGCCGAAGTACTTGCGTTGCAGGCAGCAGCCGCAGCTGTTGGCTCGTCACGTCTCGATGGCGCAACCCTGGTGACGACTCTCGAACCCTGCCCGATGTGTGCTGGAGCGGCATTGCTGGCCCGGGTGCAACGAGTTGTCTTCGGCGCCGAGGACCCCAAGGCTGGAGCGGTCGGCTCGCTTTACAATCTGGGCGCGGATCCGCGGCTGAACCACGAATTCCAGGTGCAGGCTCGCGTGATGCAAGACGAGTGTGGTCAGTTACTCTCCGACTTCTTCGCCGTCAGGCGCTAGCGCCTGTCGGGTGCGTTACGGAAACCGCTCCTTGACATAGGCAACGACCGACGCAACCTCGTCAGCACTGAGTTTGTCTGCAAAACCGCCTGTCGCGAAGTGGCCGTTGGTCAGCTCGAAGATCATGTCGTCGGACGTGTAGTTGCTGCCAGCTCCGAGCAATCCAACATATTCGGCAGTGCCGAACCCGGACTCGGCGTGGCATCGGGCGCAGTTCAGCGTGTACACCTCGGCGCCGTTGGCCGCCATGACAACCTGCGAACCCTCGTCGATCGGTTCCACGGTCGGCAGCGGCGTCGCCACAGCAGTGGGTACAGGAGCCGCAGTTGGTGCTGGCACGGCGGTTGGTGCTGGCACGGCGGTTGGTGTGGGCAGAGCGGTTGGTGCCGATGCGACCGTTGGTGCTTGCACGGCGGTCACTGCTGTCGCCGCGGCTGTCGGCCCGGGCAGAACCGTGCTCTCTGGTTCGACTTCAGCACCGTGGGCTTCGTCGAGGCCTGGTTCCGCAGTGGTTGCAGGAGCTATCTCGACGGGTGTCGGACGAGCTGGCGTTGCGGTTGGTTGCGGAAACTCGGGCGCGGTCGTCGCCACCGGCGTCACGGTCGATTCCTCGCTGGCACCCAGCGTCGATGTCTCGATTACCTCACCCGGAGCGCACCCGGCGACGATCGCAATTGCCGCCGCTCCTATCCACATCCTGGTGTAGCCCAAGTTGGTTTTAGAGGTTATGCGACGAGCCACAGCGCCAAGCTTAGATAGCGCGCAACTCTTGGGGCCGCCAGGAAATCGGTACACCTTTGCGCTAGCCCAGACTGTTCGACTCAGTCCCGGTCGCGCAGCTCGCGACGCAAGATCTTTCCAGCCGCTGACTTCGGCACCTCATCGATGAACTCGACAAGCCGGATCTGCTTGTAGCTTGCGACCTGATCGGCGATGAACTCTTGCACTTCTTCAGCGGTGAGCGATGCGCCCGGAGCCACGGTGACAAAAGCTTTGGGCAACTCTCCTGCCTCGTCATCGGGGATGCCGATGACTGCTGCATCTGCGATCAGTGGGTGCGTCAGCAACAGCCCCTCGAGTTCAGCAGGCGGAACTTGGAAGCCCTTGTACTTGATCAGTTCCTTGATGCGGTCGACGATGTACACGAAGCCGTCTTCGTCGAAGTGGGCAACATCGCCGGTGTGGAGCCATCCGTCGGCATCGATGGTCTCGGCCGTTGCTTCGTCGTTGTTCAGATAGCCCTTCATGACCTGTGGGCCACGCACCCACAGCTCGCCGTCGCTATTCACTGGGCAATCATTGCCCTCGAGGTCGACAATGCGGCACTCGGTGTTGGAGATGGTGACGCCCGAGGCGCCTGGCTTGTTTTCGAATCCTGGCGATGCGTGCGAGACCGGAGAGAGTTCGGTCATGCCGAACCCCTGCACAACTGCGCACCCCAGACGAGCAGCACATTCGTCGCCGAGTTCGGCAGACAGTGGCGCCGCTCCCGAAAACACGACCTTGACCGAACTCAAATCGAAATCGTCGACCATGGGGTGTTTGGCCAGCCCAAGCACGATCGGCGGCACGGCAAAGAACCACGAGACCTTGCGCTGTTGGGTGATCGTGAGTGCCTGCTCGAGGTCGAAACGCGGCATGGTAATGATGGTGACGCCATTGGCGAGCAGACCGTTCATCAGAACCTGCATGCCGTAGATGTGGAAGAACGGCAGCACCGCGAGCGCCACGTCGCCTTCTTCGAGTAACAGCACGTGTTCGGTCTGTGCAATATTCGCCGTGAGGTTGCCGTGGGTCAACATGACACCCTTGCTGCGGCCAGTGGTGCCCGAGGAGTACGGGAGCACAACGACATCGTCGTTGGTCACCGGAACCTGCTCGGTCAGCGGCGGGCTGGTCATGAGGTCCATCATCGATGGCACACCCTCGACCGGGTCGATCGTGTATACCTCGGCAACGTCGGTCCCTTCGATGGCCTGGCGGGCCACGTCGAGGAACATCGAGATGGTGAAGAGCATCGTGGCGCCAGAGTCCTGAAGCTGATGACGGATCTCGCCTGCGGTGTAGGTCGGGTTCACCGTGGTGACGATGCCACCGGCGTAGGCCGCGCCGTGGAAGATGAGCGCGTACTCGGGGATGTTGGGTGCCATCAGCGCCAGGGTCGATCCGGGACCAAAGCCGCCCGCGGCCAGTCCGCCAGCCAAAGTTTGGATGCCGGTTCGGAGCTGCGAGAAGGTCATCTCTCGGCCAGTCGGGCCATCGATGATCGCCGGTTGGTCCGCCAGCGCGTCGGCGTGTCGCAGTGTGTAGTCGGTGATCGAAACGTCGACCGGAATCTCGACATCGGGCAAATTCGAGGTGTAGATCATGGATCCTCAGGAGCGGTAGTTGGATGCAGAACTGACGCTACCCATGTCTGTTCTGTTCTACTGAGAACATGGTGCTTGATTCTCATGTGACGCCGTTGCCCCCGAAAGGCCTCTTCTACGACGACATGCACGTCGGACTGAGATTTCCGTCGCCGCCCGGGGTACTCCTCGACGCCGGCATCGCCTCGCTGTACACCGCCATCAGCGGCGATGGGCTCGCGCTGACGCTTGACCAAGAGCTATGTCGAACAGTCACGGGCAGTGACAGGCTGCTCGTCAATCCTGCATTGGTGCTGCATGCTTCGATCGGGGCCAGCACGGTCGCGACTCGCAACGTGATCGGCAATCTCTTCTACCGCAACGTGGTACTGGCCCGGCAGGTTTTTCAGGGCGAAACTCTCCGCACGGTCACCGGCGTGCTTGCCATGGCCGACTCTCGACCCAAACCCGGATCCGCGCCCCGCGGCAAGGCACTGTTGGGCATTCAGACGACCACTGCTTCGGGCGAAGTCGTCGTCGACTACGAGCGATGCCCGTTGCTTCCATGCCAAGGCGATACCCCACCCGGCCATGGCGACGAGATCGGCCCGTCGGCTCCAGAGCTTGATCTTGGGGTCTACACCGGTGCGGTGCCAACAGGCTGGGATCTCGCCCTTTTGGGAAGCCACGACGCGTGGGCCGTGGGCGAAACTCGGCAGGATTTCCAGCGCGACATGGTTGATATGGCAACCGCTCTGGTTCGTATCACGCACAACCAAGCCGCTGTTCACCGCGACGCCGATGCCTCGAGCTATGACGGCCGGTTGGTCTACGGCGGACATACCGTGGCGCTGGCGCAAGCTTCGCTTGGTCGGATTATGTCTGGCCTGGCAACGGTTGTTGGATGGCACTCGTGTAACCACACTGCGCCGGTCTTCGAGCAAGACATTTTGTCGTGTTCTCACACGCTGGTGGCCGAAACCGCCGCAGGCGTAGGCGTCTGCCGTGCAGTTCACATCGAGGTTCTGGCACACCGCCCCGGTGCTGCGCCGACGAAGGTTCTCGACTGGACCCCGGTGGTTTACGCGACCTGAACGAGTGCAGACCGACTTGGCTCGGCCTGCGCCTTGGTCAATCGGCCTAACAGTTGGTGTCGGTGCCGTCGGCACATGTCGTGTTGTCGAAGATCGCTAGCAGCGCGGCCCAAAAGCGCTTTTGCTGATCGTTCGTCGAAGCCGAAGCTCTTCGCCAATGAGCGTCGAGTAGGCGCGCACTCGTTCGCTATGACCTCGGGTCAGACGGTCGTGGCGCGTCAAGACCAATACCAGATCCAACAAGTATTAGTTGCGGTCGAGGTCCGCCGTGCCTCAGTACGGGGCATTGCGCCGGGCTAATTTGCAGCCAGTTGGGTGTGGATATGAGTTTCGTCGTGCAGCGACCGGTGCACAGGGCACTTGTCGGCGATCTCAAGCAGCTTGGCTCGCTGCTCATCGTCGAGAGGGCCCTGAATCACCAGCTCGCGTTCGATGACATCGACCTTGCCGGCCTTGGTTTCACAGGCAGCACAATCGTCCGCGTGCACCTTTGCGTGCGTGAGCCTCACAGACACCTCTTCGAGGGGCCATTCTTTCCGATCGGCATACATCCGCAGGGTCATGCTGGTACATGCCCCAAGCGCTGCGAGCAGCAAGTCATAGGGCGCGGGCCCGGTGTCGTCACCGATTCCGAGCGGCTCGTCGGCGAGCAGGGCATGTCGATTGGCAACGCGAATGACTTGTGCAAACTTTCCAGTCCCTCGTTCTGCGACTACTACCTCGCCTTCGTCGGCCATCACCAAGACGTCGTCGCTCGCCTGTGGGTGGTCTAATACGTAACGATCGGCCCAGGTCGCCAACATGTCGGCCGCATACTCGGCCTGCGACGGCTCGCTCAGCAAATGGTCAGCACCGTCGAGTGCAACGAAACTCTTGGGATAGGACGCCTGGTCAAAGATCTGCTGCGCATTGTCGATTGCCACAATGGCGTCATCGGGTGCATGCATCACCAGCAGTGGCGACCCCAGAGTCGAGAGCGATTCGTTGAGTCTGGCACCAGCCACGTCGTCGAGAAACTGCTTCTTGACGGTGAAGGTACGACCTCCGATCGATACATCGGCGACCCCGTTGTCTTCGATCTCGTCAAGCGCACAGTCGAACAAGTGAGTCACGTGCGCCGGATCAGCGGGGGCTCCAATCGTGGCCACCGCTGCAACTTCAGGAATCTGGGACGCGGCAGCAATAACTGCTGCGCCCCCCAGGCTGTGGCCAACGAGCAGCGACGGAGCGGCATAAGTTTGGCGAAGCCAGTCGGCCGCTGCGAGCAGGTCGGTCACGTTCGACGAAAAGTTTGTGTCCGCGAACTCGCCCTCGGAACTTCCAAGACCGGTGAAGTCGAACCGCATTACCGCGAAACCCCGGTCGGTGAGCCGTGCGGCCAACCGACGGGCCGACAAGAGATCCTTGCCACACGAGAAGCAGTGCGCAAGGAGCGCTACCGCTCGCGCTGGGCCTGCGGGTAGGTCGAGTCGTGCCGCCAACTCCTGGCCGTCGGCACCTGCGAACGTTGCCTTCTCAGCTTTCATGAAATCGAAACCCCTTTCGACCGCTCACCCTTCCACACATTGCGCGATCGGGCGAAGTAGCTTCGCGATTCATGGACACAGCTTCTGCGGTCACCACGACACTGCGCGGCCGGGCCTTGCTCGCCGACCCAGGTTGGAACAAGGGAACCGCCTTTTCTGATGACGAACGAAAGGCGCTTGGTCTGGTTGGCCTGCTACCCGACAGCGTCGAGACCATCGATCAGCAACTCGTGCGGACGTTGCACGAGTTCGATCGACTGCACGACAACCTCGAGCGCCACGTGTATCTGCGTGCGCTCCAAGATCACAACGAGGTGCTGTTCTACCGATTCGTGCGTACGAACCTGCGAGCCACGCTCCCGATCGTCTACACCCCCACCGTCGGGTTGGCCACGCAGCAGTTCAGCCGCATCTATCGCAGGTCCCAGGGCCTCTTCCTCAGCTATCGCAACCGCGACTCGATCGATGCCCAGTTCGATTCCATCGACCACGACGTCGATGTTGTTGTTGTCACCGACGGCGAGCGCATTCTTGGCCTCGGAGATCAGGGCGTTGGCGGCATCGCCATCCCCAACGGCAAGCTTGCCTTGTACTCGGCGTTCGGCGGTATCGACCCAACTCGCACACTGCCGATCATCCTCGACGTCGGAACCAACAACGACGAACATCTGAACAACCCTGAGTATCTTGGTTGGCGCAATCGACGCATCACCGGCGACGACTACGACGAGTTCGTCGAGCAGTTCGTGGTGGCATTGCAGCGGCGATTCCCCGGCGTACTGCTGCAATGGGAAGACTTCGCCCAACAGAATGCGACCCGCCTGATGCAGGCCTACCGCGATCGCATCTTAAGTTTCAACGACGACATCGAAGGGACGGCCGCGGTTGCGCTCGCTGCGATCTGGTCGGCCGTAGCTGGCACCGATCGTGCCATCGAAGACCAGGTCTTCTGCATCGTCGGTGCGGGCTCGGCCGGTACCGGCATTGCCCGCATGCTCGTGACTGCGCTTTCCGACGCGGGTGTCGACGCTCCTCTCGAACGGATTTATCTCGTCGATCGTGAAGGCATCATTCACGACGAGCGCAAGGGGCTGCGCCCTCATCAGACCGACGTAGCTCGTCGCCACGAAAGCGTTCCATGGAGCGACCACAATCCGGAACTGAACGAGATCGTTGCGACCTCTGGCGCCACGGTTCTTGTCGGAGTGTCGGGCCAGCCAGGACTGTTTAGCGAAACCGTCATCACAGCCATGCTCGGTGCGACCGACCGCCCAATCGTCATGCCCATGTCGAATCCGACGAGCAGGGTCGAAGCAACACCAGCCGACATCCTGGCATGGACCGCCGGGCAAGCTCTGGTCGCGACCGGCAGCCCGTTCGACGACGTGGTACTCAACGGCGTGACGCACCACATCTCTCAGTCGAACAACGTCTATGTCTTCCCGGGGCTCGGGTTGGGCGCGGTCGCAGTCGGGGCGTCAAAGGTCACGCCCGCGATGCTGATGGTTGCGGCCAAAGCGGTCTTCGCCTCCGAGGCTGGCGGAGTCGAAGATGGCGTGCTTCCGCCACTTGAAGATGTCCCTAGCATGAGCCGGAGAGTTGCGGCCGCGGTCGCCCGGTGCGCCCGCAACGAAGGATTGACGGCGCCGTTGACCGACACCGAGATCGACGCGCTCATTGCAAAACGTGCATGGGAACCCGACTACAAGCCCTACCTGTCTACATCGTGACACACGCACGAAAAAGGCCTGGCGCAGCAACAACACCAACTCAGGTGCAGCTTCGGTAGTCGCTTTACCCAACGGGCACTACCCCAGTGGGGCGCCAGGCTCAGTGTCAAGTTGCCCAAAAGCTCAGCATTGGCTTCGGTGTCTCAGGCGAGCGCCGATTGATTGCGTATGGCCTCTCGTCTTGCACAACTCGCACTTATCATCACCATCTTGGCGACCGCTCTGTCGCTCAGCACCGGCACCGCTGTCGCCGGCAGCGTGCTCAGCGAACTGGTGGAAATCGAAAGCGCAAGCGACGACATGAACAGCACCGCAGTCGAACTGTCGGGCGCGACCTACAACGCTGACAACCATGTGCTGCTGACCGTCGACGACGAACACAACGCCTATGAGTTTGTGCTCAACAGCGACGGCACCATCAACCACGGTGTCACCCCTCGAGTCATAGAGCTTGACCTTGGCCGCTCCGACTTTGAGGGCATTGCCTGGATCAGCGGCGAAACGTACGCATTCCTCAGCGAGGGCGATGGCGAGGTCATCGTCGCAACGGTGCCTCCAGTTGCAAACGATGGCACCACCACAATTGGTATGGGCACCATCGAGCGCAGCTTCCCGGTCATCTCCGGCAATTGGGGTAACGCTGGCCCCGAGGGACTCGCCACCGACGGAGAGTACTTCTACGTCACCCGAGAGATTCCAGCCTCGATCAGCAAGTTCAGTTTCGACGGCACGTTCCTCGGAGCGGTCGACCTGAGCTATGACATCCAAGACGCAAGCGGCGTGGCCACTTTGCCAGACGGCACATTGCTCGTGATCAGCCACGAGAGCGAACTCGTTGCTCACTACGACATCGACTGGGATGATCAGCTTCCGACCCTGCTCGAAACCCGCAGCGCCGATGGCTTCACCCAACTCGAAGGCATTGCCGCCATCAACGACACCGACGTCTACCTGTTCGGCGAGGACAACACCCGCAAGGGAAATCCCGGCCAGACCTATGCGCACCTGCAGGGAGACCTGGTCGCTGCATCGTTCACCGTCTCAGACGTCAACTGCTCTGGCCACGTCAACGTGAGCGATGCGTTGATGGTTGCGCAGTTCCGCACCGAACTAGCAGAACCCGTTCCAGGCTGCGGCTCAGGCGACCACAACGCCGACGGTGATGTCAACGTCGCCGACGCAATGCTCATCGCCCAATGCTCGGTTGGCCTCCACAACGTCGGTTGCCCACCAGCAGGCGCAGTCGACTAGACGCCGTGACGAGGCTTGTCCTCGTCAGTGAGTTTCTACCGCCAACTGGTAGCCGCCCGTCGGGTTGTGTTTTACGAATCCTGCGGTTGGGGTCGCAAAGTGCGTGCCGATGAACAGCACGTCGGTGTCAACGTACTTGGCGAGTAGCGATTCTCGGGTTGCTTGCCCTGCTGCCTGATCAGCGTCGGCGCTACTGCACCAGTCCAGTCGGGTCATCTGGCATGGATGATGGATGCAATCGCCAGTGATCAGTGCTTGCTTGCCTGCCGATTCGAGATGAATGCTGCAGTGCCCGGGCGTGTGGCCCGGCGTGGGCTCGAGCTGCACGCCGTCGCAGACCACGTGCTGCCAGTCGACTAAGTCAACCAGACCCGCTTCGACCACCGGTTGGACTGAGTCAGCCATGATGTCGCCGTATTCATCGTCGGTGTCCACGTTGTTCCAATAGTGATACTCTTTGTCGGCCAACAGATAACGAGCGTTCGGGAACGTTGGCACCCATTTGCCATCGACCAACATCGTGTTCCACCCGACATGGTCGACGTGAAGATGGGTGCACAGCACAAAGTCGATCGACTCGCGGGGATAGCCCGCTGCTTCGAGATCGACTAAGAAGTCGGTTTGCAAATTGGTCCAATTGGCGATGTTGCGTTGCTTGTCATTGCCAATGCATGTATCGACAATGATCCGCTGGTCGCCGGTATCGACCACGAGCGCATGAATACTCATGATCAGCCGACCGTCGTCGTCGACAAAGTGAGGGTTGAGCCAGTCGATCTCGCGTGCGGCTTCACGGGTGGCGTCGGGCAAGATGAACTTAGTACCACCAGCAACCTCCATCTCGACGATCCGGCTGACGGTGAACTTGCCGATCTGCCAGGTGTTCATGAGTCCGGTCTTGGTGTCTTCAGCGCTTGACATGGGTACTCGCCTCTTCTGACCTGGTCAGCCGACGTTGGGGACAACATCGGTCATGAATGCTTGCATTGCTTCGAGCCGGGCGTCGGGCCCGCCTGGCGCCGTGATGTCGACGAGCACATGATCGACACCGATTGTTTGCCACGCAGACATCGAGTCGATCATCTGCTCGGCGCTTCCAGCGATCGACAGTGCCGGCTGCATGTGCGAGGCAGGGTCGAGGTACAGCCGGATCGATAGCTGCATGTCCGCAAGGTCGCGTCCGGCTTCGACCGTCAGTTCCTGCACGCGGGCCCACTCATCGGCGACTCGTTCGATCGGCTCGAACGCGGCGTGAAAGCAATCGCCGAAGCGGGCGGTGCGTCGAAAGGCTGGCTCGCTTGCGCCGCCGATCCAGACCGGCACGTGATCTTGCACGGGCTTTGGTTCGAACTTGATCTCGGGGAACGAATAGTACTGTCCGTCGTAGCTCGGTGTCTCGGATGTGAAGAGCCGATCGAAGATCTCGAGCTGCTCGTCGGCGCGTTTGCCACGGTTGTCGTAGGGCATGCCGAGCACCTCGAACTCTTCGCGCATCCAGCCAACACCCGCGCCGAGAATGGCACGGCCTTCAGACAACACGTCGAGCGTGGCGATCAGCTTGGCGGTCTGCACCGGTGGGCGATACCCCATGATCAACACGGTCTGGCCGAGCTTCATCTTCTCGGTGATGGCAGCCACGAACAGCAGCGTCCCGATGGGCTCGAGCCACGCCATCGTGTTTGGCGCGGGAAATGTGCCATCGTCGCTGTAGGGGTATTTCGATGAGATATCGGCGGGCCACGCCAGGTGATCGCTGACCCATCCGGAGTGCACGCCAAGCCGTTCGGCTTCGGCGCAGAAGGTTTGAAGAGCAGACCGGGTGGCGCCCCGGCCAAGCTGGGGCAGATGGACACCGATGTCCATTCCGGTGTGGGGTGTCATGCGAGCCATCTGCAGAGCCTGCCACTTGCCGCGGCATAGACAAAAAGCAAGCCTGAGCAAAGGCAACGCGCCGTCTATCGAGGACGGACCCCGGTCGACAGCCCGATTGCTCAGAGCATGTGTTCGTGGATGTCGCTAGAGAGTCTTTCGAAGCCCTCGGCGACCCTCGAGTGCAAGTGCCCCCATCGCGATGCTGAGCAGACCAACAACTACCAGCGGAGCTGGAGTGAGACCGGTTTGAGGGAGCGTGGTCGGAGGTTCCGGAGCCGGCGGCTCTGGCTCTGGTTCCGGAGCCGGCGGCTCTGGCTCTGGTTCCGGAGCCGGTGGGTCTGGCTCTTCGTCCTCGTCTTCGTCGTCACCGGTGTCGGTTGCGGTATCGCTGAAGGTGATGCGTCCGGTTTCTGGGCCGTAGTCGGCTTCGGAAATGGTTCCGCCGAGCGGGCCCTCGATGTACTCGGCGAGCGCCTTCTGATAGACGATTCCGACAGGTGTGAAGGTGTCATCGACTAGCGGGTAGCAGTCGCCGCCGCCAGCCAAGAAGTTCACGGTTGCTGCGTTGATCGGGTCGCCTTCGACAACCTCGCCGTCGACCACGATCTCGGTGCCATCGTCGAGCGTGAGATCGACAATGCGTGAACCTTCGTCGCCGATGAGCGAACAGTCGCCCGCCTGATCGATCTCGCGCCCGGGGTTGTCGAGATTCACCGTTGCGGTGAACCCGGCGATCTGCGCAAAGCGACCTTCGGCTTCGGGGATACCCGACACCGCATTTTCCATCAGGTTCTTGAGCGTCTCACGTGAGATCTCGCCCGTCACCACGAAGTTACCAAATGGTGCAATATCGAACGTGTCGGCTTCGGTGACGTCGCCCGCCGTTATCACGGCGTCGTTGCGAATACCACCGCCATTGGCGAAGGCAATCTGCGGGGCATCGACGTCGAAGTCAGCCGCCCGGGTTTGGCCGGCGCTCAGGATTGCATCGGCGAGCAGTTGGCCTTCGTTTGTGCTCATGGTGCGAACCGATGCGCGCTGACCATCAAGATCGATCTCGGTGGTGGCGATGACATTGCTGCTCAAGCCTTCGAGTGCCGCCGTGATTGGGTCGACCACGTTGGCCTGCACGTCGGCATCGGGGTCACCGTCGAGCGCAACCCCAATCGCGCCGCCAGAAGTCTCGGTCACATTGCCGTCAGCGTCGAAGGTCACGTTGAGTTGGCCAATGCAGCGGTAGCCGCCAGGTCCGGTCACGGTTGGCGTGTCACCAATCATGAGTGGGTACGCCGAAGCTGCCTCTTCGTCGGGCAGGCAGGTGTCGCCTTCGTTCTTGAGCAGCTCGTCGCCACCGCCCGCAATGACGACATCGACGCCTTCGAGCTGCGGTACGAGTTCTTGGTCTTGGGCTAAACCTTGCAGGTGGCTGATCAAGATGATCTTGTTTACGCCAGCCTCTCCGAGCAGTTCGACTTCGAGGTTGATCGCCGCAGCTACATCAGCAGAAATCGTGACCCCACGAGGACTTGAGATATTCGGCAAACGAGGAGTGATGGCTCCAATGACGCCGACCTGAGTTCCGCCGGTCTCGACGATGGTCGACGCAGCGATGCGGCCCTCGGCGACCAACGCCTGCAGACTCGGTTCGCCGGTAAAATCAGCATTGGCGCTGAGAAATGGAATGGCTGGATCGAACCCTGACACGAAGTCTTCGGTGATGTCGGGACCGAAGTCGAAGTCGTGGTTGCCGAGTGCCATTGCGTCGTACAGGCCGCTGAGCGCGATCGAATCGTAGTACGGGGTGCCGTTGGCCAGACTCGCGCTGAACTCTTTGCTGGCCAAGAAGTTATCGCCCGAGGTCAACGTGACGACACCGTCTCCGGGTGCATCTTGTTGCAGTTGCTTCAGCGTGGCCACGAAGCGAGCAATGCCCGGGTCGCCGCTGTCGGCGTCGGGTAACAAGTTCGACTCGCCATCGTTGTTGTGCAAGATAGTTATTGTTACGTCGTCTTGCGCCTCTGCAGTCGCGGGGGCCGCCACGGCTACCGCACACAAAATCGAAACCAGACCAAGCAAGGCCGCCAGTCGCTTCACAGAACCCATCTCCCTCATTGCTCTACGGTCCGAAACCTAGTGGCGCAGTAACCGCATGTGGCAATTTTTCTACCCAAGATTGGCAGGTTCTTCTACCGAAGGTTGTCATTTGGCCATTTGTTCAACATGACCAACTTCTCCGTCACCGTTGCGGGTGTCGCGGCGGCCCAAACATGACCTACGCTTTGCCGGAAAAACCGCTGGGTGGCTCCTTGGTGCGCTGGTTACGAATGACCGTCCACCGCCGGGTGCCGTTGTTACTTCCGGTCGGAGCTTGCTCCGCAACATCGATGCAGTCCAAGAGCGTCTGATCATCGACGTCTCGGTCGAAGTCGAGCCGGAATCGAACGCCCCGTGTGGTCATCAACCCATGATCGACAAGCGAGTGGCACTCCGGCGCGCCTCACTATGCACCCGACCGCAACGTCAGCATTTTCGTGACAACACCCCCAGGGCACTCGCGCCAAACTCGTGACAACACCCCCAGGGCACTCGCGCCAAACTCGTGACAACACCCCCAGGGCACTCGCGCCAAACTCGTGACAACACCCCCAGGGCACTCGCGCCAAACTCGTGACAACACCCTGGGGTGTCGGCATGAGAACATGGTCGCGATGACGTTTATGGAGAGTTGGCTTGCGTTGGCTCGTGAGCTGGAACTCGATGCTGAGCCAGCCAATGACATTGGCTTCGACTTGGCGGCGTGCCACACCGAGCCCCATCGGCACTACCACACGATGGAGCACATCGAGGCAGTGCTTCGCCATTTGGCTGACCTGCACGTGACGACGCCAACGGCGCGCTTGGCAGCCTTCTTTCATGACGCCGTCTACGACCCGACTCGGTCCGACAACGAAGAACAGAGCGCCGAGCTGGCTCGTGAAGTGCTCGTGGCCGTCGACCGCCCCGAGGCCGACGACGTTGCCGCCGTCGTGTTGGCAACTGCCACCCACTCGTTGCCCGACAGCGCGCCACGTGAAACGGCGGCGTTTCTCGATGCCGACCTCGCCATCTTTGCTTCGGCACCACAGGTGTACGACACCTATACCCGAAATGTGCGCGCCGAGTATGCGCACATAGCCGATGAAGACTTCCGTTCGGGCCGCAAGGCGATCCTCGAAGGTTTCCTCGAACGCGACCGATTGTTCTTCACCACCGCTGGCCAAGCGAAGTTCGAAGTCCCAGCGCGAGCCAACCTGCGGCGAGAGATCGCAGCACTTGCTTGCCAGAGTTGACCCCACGGCTGGCGAACAAACACAGGCCCAGCCGTAGAACCTAGGCTCGAATAACGATCACTACCGAGCGGCTCGGGGCACCATCAATGAAGGTTGAACATCGAGCGACCGTCGATCACGCGCTGCCGCCCACCGATGATCACCCGTATCGCACTGGCGTGTGGAAGCCGCAGGTCAACGAATACGACGCGTTCTATGAGCCTGGCGATGTTGATGTCATTGGCGAGATCCCAACCGATCTCAACGGCGTCTATCTGCGCAATACCGAGACAGCGCTGTTCGAGCCGATCAAGCGTTATCACCCCTTCGATGGCGACGCCTTGGTGCATTCGATCTCGTTCGAAAACGGCCACGCCCGCTATTCGAACCGCTTCATCCAGACCGACGGGTTCGTTGCCGAGCAACACGCCAAGCAGAGCCTGTGGGCCGGCATCACTGAACATCCGTCGAATGCGATCGCGGAGCATGGTTCGGGCGCCCGCACGATGATGAAGGACAACGCCAGCACCGACGTCGTGGTGCATGGTGGGCAGGCGTTTGCGAGCTTCTATCAATGCGGCGATCTCTATGCGTTCGACCCGCGCACGCTGGAACCTCAGGGTCGTGCCGACTGGGGCGGCCGGTTTCCTTCCGAAGGCGTCTCGGCGCACTGCAAGGTCGACGAACACACCGGCGAGCTGTTGTTCTTCAACTACCACCAGCAGGCGCCCTACATGCACTACGGCGTGGTCAGCCCTGAAGGCCAAGTCATCAACTATGTCGACGTACCGCTGCCAGGTCCGCGACTTCCCCACGACATTGCGTTCACCCAGAACTACACGATTCTCAACGACCTGCCCCTGGGCTGGGACGAACAAGCACTCGCCGACGGATGGTTCTCGAACAAGTTCTGGCGCGACGTACCAAGCCGCTTTGCCGTCATCCCCCGCCACGGAAACACTAGCGACATCAAATGGTTCGAAGCCGACCCGACCTTTGTGCTGCATTGGGCAAACGCATACGAAGACGGCAACGAGATCGTGCTCGACGGCTACTTCCAGCACAACCCGACAGCGCGCGGTATTGAGCGTTCGACCGGCGAACACAAAGGCCTCGAGACGCTCGACATGAACGTGCTCGAAGCTCGTGCACATCGATGGCGCTTCAATATGGTCACCGGCAAGACAGCCGAAGAACAGCTCAGCGAACGGTGCGTCGAGTTCCCGATGGTCAACGGACGCCATGCAGGTCGGCGCCATCGGTACATCTATGAGGCGCGTTGTACCCCGGGCCTATTTGCCTTTGATGCGCTGATCAAGCGCGACGTCGATGCCGGCACCGAGACCCTCATCGAATTCAACGACGGCGTGTTTCTGAGCGAGACCGCGATGGCGCCTCGTACTGGTTCAACCGCCGAAGACGACGGCTATCTGGTCACGTTCACCAGCGACATGAATCGCAACGAATCACACTGCGTGATCCTCGACGCAGCGAACCCGGCAGCCGGTCCTGTTGCACAAATTCGCTTGCCCGAGCGCATCAGCAGCGGCACCCATTCGACCTGGGCGCCACTCGACGACCTGGGCTAGCAGGGTGCTGAAGAACGCCGGTGTTGCGGCACTGGGATCGGCGAACCCTGCGGGTTTCTACGCGGCGACCGCAAGGCTGCAGGAACCGCTACTCCATGGCCTGTAATTGCGGTTTCAGGATGTCAACGCCACGTGCTGCTTACGAGCGGTCATGGATGCTCGTCGTGATGTGCGCCACGTGTTGTTCAGCACCCTAATTTCGGAGCGCCCGAACCGAGACTACGTGCGATACCAGAAGCCGCCGGCGGTGCCCAGCCCGGTGAAAGCGCCCACGCTCGGACCGATCCGATAGCGGACGATCTCGACAACATCAGGACGATTTGCGAGTCGTAGTTCAAGCCCTTGGTAGTACGGCAGTGCGGTCTTGTCCGCGATTCCGAGTGCGACCCGGATCGGAGCGCCATCTGCGTCCATAGTGGCGGCCATCAGATCACACATCTCATCGACGGTGGCTCCGACGCCTACCGACTCGAAGCTGCCACCCGGACCAGCCAGGAATACATCGACTCCGGTCGCCGACGTTTCGAAATCGACCCGACCACTGCCCTTGAGCAGCTCAGCTGCACCAAGTGCGGTCACGCTGTACAACTCGTTGCTCAGCGCCTTTGCAGCGGCTATTGCTTGCTTGGTCGAACCGCCATCGGCGAGTACGGTGCCGGCCTTCCACACACAGCAGCTGATCCCGAACGACAGGGTGTTGCTGTCGACGAGATGCACGGTTGCGTCGACCATGTCGGCGGCGATCCTGGCGCTGTTGAGCGTTCCCGAGAATCCTTCGCCAACGTGGATCGAGACGATCTCGGTATGCCCAGCGTCGATGCACGCCTGATACGTCTGCACGAACGCTCCTGGACTGGGCTGACTAGTCGAGACCTCGGGTGCGCCATCAGCGAACAGCTCGTAGAACCCGTCGGCATCCAGATCTTGGCCCTCGAGATACTCGACGCCGTCTATGACCACTGGAATCGCTACGACCTGCACGTCGTAGCGCCCCTGCAGGATCGCCGGAAGCTGAGCATTTGAATCAGTTACCAACGCTGGCTGCATCTGTTCTTCTCACGAGTAGTCGGAATCGTGTTGCCACGGAAGTGCGGGAATACGAAACAAGCCAACACCGTCGCAATATTCCGGATGCTTTACGAAGCCGCCAGCACGACGGGTTATAACTACTCGGCTGGTGGCGGGCGTTTGGCCTCAACGGCGAACCGGTACACGATCGCTGCGCTTGAGACGGCCGCCGCAACCGGCATGGCTGCACTTGGACTCGGCGCCCACAAATTGGGCAGCCCTTGACGCGTCCAGATCGCCGCTAGCGTCGTCCACAGCGCGCACGTTACACCCATGGTGGCAACGGGTCGTTGCTTCCAGAAGTCGCTCGTGGCCGCAACCGCGGCGAGCGCAATATCGACCGGTAGATAGGCCGGAAATGTCGCCAGCATCTGACCGACACTTGCGGCCACACCTTTGCCGCCACGAAAACCCTTGGTCACCGGGAAGCAATGTCCAAGCACTGCGGCCGATGCGGCAATGTTGGCTCCGGCGGGCCCTGCTACTGCCGCACCGACGCGAGCCGCAACCAGGGCCTTTCCCATGTCGAGGCCGAACACGGTCGCGCCCGCCTTTTTGCCGAGCAGGTTGGCGATGTTGGCTGCGCCAGGATTACCCGAGCCAGCCCGCCGCGGATCAAGTCCTTTGGCGACCAGTTCAGCCGACGGCAACAACCCAGCAACATATCCAGCTGCCGCTGCGCCAGCCTGAACTAGCATGAATCAGACGGGTGAGGGATCGTTGCGGTGGCGCATGTAACGAACGATTTCGATCATGCCGGTAATGCTGAGTGCAGTTCCGAACGCGAGCCAGAACGCGGTGCTGTGATCATCTTCGAACAGGTCGCCGAAGAAGTAGCCGATGATGGCTGCGTAACTCGCCCACAGCGAGGTCGCCAAGATATCCCACGGAAGAAACCACTTTTTGTACGGCCGCTGGGTGGCTCCGCACGACAATGTCATGAGCGTTCGCCCGCCCGGGATGAAGCGCGCCGTGATTAACAAGAGCCCGCCGCGTTTGGCTATCTGATCGGCGGCTTTGACCATCTTCTCGTCGCCGTCTCCGTTCTTTCGCCCAAGCGTCCGCGTGACCCACGGTCGGAAACGACTGCCCAGATAGTAGGCAATAGAGTCGCCGAAGAACGCTCCAACGGCTCCCATCACGATCACAACCAGCAGGATTTGATCGCCTTGGCCAGCAGCAATGCCGCCGATGATCACGGTTGTTTCACTTGGCACGATGGGCACGATCGAATCGAGCAGGGCAATGATGAAGATGACCAGAATGAACCACCAGCGCGCCGATATCTCATCGAGCCAATCGGTGATTCCGTTCAAGAAGTCGAACACGCCCGAAGCAATCATGGCCGCTCAAGCTACTGCGTATCGGGGACGAATTGGGCCTTCTGGCCTGCGGAATCCAGTGTGTACCCCGTTTGTGCTTGCCTCATTCTTAAGGCCCACTATCCTGGAACCATGTTGAAGACGTTCGTGGTTTCGCCCCTTGTTGGTGCGGTTGCGGTGCTGCTCGGATGGATCGGGGCCCTCTTGGCCGTCGAGTCCATGGACGAAGCGACCTTCGCCAGCCTGCGATTTGGCTGGGCTGGCTTGCTCATCGGCGCCACCGCGCTTGCCGTCTTTGCAACCGTGATGGTCGCCGGAGGCGGCACCGACCCATTGGTGGCGACTGTAGTTGCCGGAGTGGGCGTTGCGCTGCTGTGGAATCATCGCGAGCTGCCGTTCTCTACCCAGAACTTCGAGCAAGGCACGTCTGCTGCCTACTGGTACATCGTCACGATGATGCTCGTGGTGTTCGTACTCCTCTTGGTTGGCTTACGCGCTGCTCGCGAAACCAACAACCGGGCACGCCGCTAGCAGCTAAAGCGCCTGCAAGAGCGAATAGTTACGTTCGCCAGTTGCGGAAGCTCGCCGCCACGTCTCGATGCGCCGTCCGCGTAGCGAACGTGGCAGTGCGATCTCGCTCATCGGGTGCTGGCCTCGCAATCGGCAGTCATGTTCGGCCGAGTTCCTCGCCGTTCGGTGATGACCGATTCCCGACCACGGTGGTCAGACCAGGGTGTTGACGTTCTTCAGCTCGGCGAAGGCCTGTTCGAGACGCTCACCAAACGCAACTTCGCCAGCACGAAGCCAGACACGCGGGTCGTAGTTCTTCTTGTTTGGCGCATCGGAGCCGGTGGGATTGCCGAGCTGGCCCTGGAGGTAGTCGGTGTTCTCGGCCTCGTAGGCACGAACTCCGTCCCAGAACGCCCACTGGAGGTCGGTATCGATGTTCATCTTGACCACGCCGTAGCTGATTGCTTCTTCGATCTCTTCGGCCGTGGATCCGGAACCGCCGTGGAACACGAAGTTGATTGGCGTTGCCGAATCGGTCGAGAACTTGTCGTGGACGTGGGCCTGAGCATCGCGCAAGATGGTGGGTGTGAGTTTGACGTTGCCTGGTTTGTACACGCCGTGCACGTTTCCGAAAGCAGCAGCGATCGTGAAGTTTGGCGACACCTTCATCAAACGCTCATAGGCGTAGGCGACTTCTTCGGGCGTGGAGTACAACTCAGATTCATCGACGTCGGAGTTGTCGACGCCGTCTTCTTCGCCACCGGTGATGCCGAGTTCGATTTCGAGCGTCATACCCATCGGCGCCATCCGCTCGAGGTACGCCGCGCAAGTATCGAGGTTCTCTTCCATTGGCTCTTCGGACAGATCGAGCATGTGTGAGCTGAACAACGGCTCGCCGGTAGCTGCGAAATGCTTCTCGCTTTCACCGAGCAAGCCTGCAATCCAGTCGAGTTTGGGCTTCGGACAGTGATCGGTGTGCAAGATCACCCGCGCTTGGTATGCCTCGGCCATCGTGCGCACGTGCCGAGCGCCCGCAACCGAGCCCAAGATCGAGGCCTGAGCAGGGTCAACCGGAACGCTCTTGCCGCCGACAAAGGCGCCTCCACTGGTCGAGAACTGGATGATGACGGGACTGTTCAGCCTGCCAGCGGTCTCCATTACGGCGTTCATGGAGTTCGAGCCAATGCAGTTGACTGCTGGCAGGGCGAACCCTTCTTGTTTGGCAAGCTCGAAGATGGCGGGCACCGCGTCGCCCGTCAGGACGCCAGCGGGAAATTCATTCGTCAATGCACTCATGGTCTGACTTTACTTGCGGGCACGCCAAGCGCGTCCGAAGTTCGTGGGTTCGTCGTCCATGCAGCATCATGGGCCGATGCCAACCCACCTCGCCGAACAGATCGCTGCAATCGAGATACCGTCACGGTGATCGAACCCGTGCTCCGTCAGCCCGACGGCCCTGGTCTTCACACGCTCGTGTGGAAATGGCCCGAACCAGTCCGGACGCTCTCGTCTGCTCCGGTCGGCGGAGGACTGAACCGCACGTCGTGGCTGCTGAACATCGGTGTGCCGCTGGACTATGCGCGCATCGACCTTGCCCGACATGTCAGCGAGTCTGTCGAGGCGCTTGGGATCAGCGGTGAGGGAATCGCATTGTTCACCGCAGCCGATGTTGCGCGCGTCGAGCGTGCGTCGAGCGAGGGTGTAGTCGTCGACACAACCGTCGGGATCTTCAAACCAACGTGGGCTGCGGACCCGGCGGGTGGATACACGCCTTGGAAACCAGGCACGATCAATAGTGTTGTGCAACTTCCGAGCGTCATCTCGGTGAGTGCTGCAGTAAATGCTGTCATCACCGCAACCGAGGCGAAAACGCAAGCGATACACGAAGCCGGTATCCTGGGAACGGGGACGGCGTCTGATGCGGTGGTGATAGTGTGGCCCGCCAGCCCCGGCGCTGCGAACGACGAGGTCGCTCAATTTGCCGGGCCGCGATCGTTGTGGGGTAGCCGGATCGCACAGGCGGTGCATGCGTCGGTTGCGGCCGGCATCGATCGTTGGAAAAAGTGAACCGAGGCCGAGCTGCTCGGCGGGCAGCAGGAGTTGCGACGGGCCTACTGATCGACCGAGCGTTAGGCGAACCTCCGACACGGTTCCATCCTGTTGCCTGGTTCGGCGCCACGATGCAGGGCGTCGAAGGGACCCTCTGGGCTGACCATCGTGCGGCGGGCGTCGGCTACACCTTCGTCGGATTAACTCTGGGCTGCGCAGCGGGAGCGCTCGTCCGATCGACCCCACTTGCCGTTGCGCTATCGGTCGCGGGTCGGGGACTGCGCGAAGCTGCTGGGCTGGTGGCGGACCCCCTCGGCGACAATGACCTCGACACGGCGCGAACCAATCTGCGGTCGCTCGTCGGTCGCGATCCCAGCCAACTCGACGCGTCTGGCATTGCGGCTGCAGTGATCGAATCGGTTGCCGAGAACAGCGTCGACGCAGTCGTTGCACCTGCGTTCTGGGGGCTCGTCGCTGGAGCACCCGGCACTCTTGCCTACCGAAGCATCAACACTATGGACGCCATGGTTGGCCACCGCAACGAGCGCTACAAGAACTTTGGTTGGGCCTCGGCCCGACTCGACGACGTGGCGAACTATGTGCCTGCTCGCTGCTTCGTAGCACTGGTTGCACTTGCGAAACCGGAACGAACTTCGGCGATATGGCGGCTGGTTCAGCGTGATGCGCGGGCACATCCTTCTCCGAACGCTGGGGTCGCCGAGACCGCCGTTGCCGCCGCAATCGACAAGCAGCTCGGTGGTCCGCTGCGTTATGGCGAGCGGCAGGAGCTTCGTCCAACCCTTGGCGATGGGCTCCGACCTCAGGCCGCCGACATTGACACCGCAGTAGCAGTCGCGAACCGCACCGAAGCCGTTCTGGTAGGTGCGCTCGGTGCTGGCGCGGTTGCATCGCTGCTTCGGTCGTGGGCGCGCGGCTGAGCTCGTGGGCAACACATGAGCCTTCTGACCCTGGGTGGTCAAGACCCTCGCCATCTGAACCGCCCTAGCGGCGCATCCTGCTGCAGTTTCCCGTTGCGGCACTCCGCGCTCCGTTCTGCCATCATGTCTCAGGGACAAACCAGGGGGAATACTCATGAGCGAACTGCGGTGGATCGAAGACAACCACCACGATGAGAAGTATCCGTTGTGGACCAGGGCCAACGTCGGCGAGGTCTTGCCCGAACCTCCGAGCCCGCTGGGATGGGATCTGGTGTGGGAGAACGGCACCGTCCTGGGTTGGCGAGACTGCATGGTCAATCGTCTGGGTATCAACGATCACGAGGTGCACCCTGATCGGCCCGAAGTCTCTGGGCTCTTTGGCGGCTATGCCTATCTGAACGCCACCATGATGCGAATTTGGGGCCACCGCACCCCCGGCTTCAGCGCCGAACTGATCGACAACGCCTACTTCGCCGGCGCGACCGACGTGCCGCCTTATGTCGAGCTCGACTGGCACAACAACGAGGCCACCTCCGAAGTCATGACTGCCTGGCTTGGGTGGGCGATGGCCGACCGCTCACAAGCCGAGCTCGAAGCCGACCGCGTCTTGGCGATACAGATTCGACAGGAACGACCTGACCTGGCATCGGCGTCCGACGCTGAGCTTCTCGAACGATGCCGCAGCCTCGAAGCAGTGGTGCGCCGGCTGTTCGACCAGCACATTAACCAGTCGGCTGCGGCCAGCATCGGCCCTGGCGTGATTGGTCAGGTGTGTGCCGCCATTGGCCGCCCGCTGGATGCGATGCCGATGATGGCTGGCATCGGCGGCGTCGACTCGGCTGCACCGAGTTACGCAATGTGGGAGCTGTCGCGCAGGGTTCGGGCGTCCTCGGATCTAACCGCTGCGTTTGGTGTTGGACCAACTGGGCTCACAGCACGTATTGCCGCTGATGGGTCCAGTGATGCTTCGGAGTTCATGGACCAACTCGAAGAGTTCATGGTGGAGTTTGGCAGCCGCGGCCCCAACGAATGGGACATCTACTCGCCGACGTGGGAGCTCGAGCCCGATCTCGTGCTGACCTTGGTCGATCGCATGCGTGCCGCCGACGACGATGCCGCTCCGCTCACCGAGAACGCAAGTCGCGAAGCCGAGCGCATGCGTCTGGGTGACGAAATCACCGAAGCGCTGGCCGCCGACCCTGAGACCCAAGGCCAGTTCGCAATGGCGCTGGAGTCGGCCAAGACATTCCTGGCCGGCCGTGAGCGATCCAAGACCAACATCATTCGAGTCATCGGTGAGATCCGGGTCGCAGCATGGGAGCTTGGTCGCCGCGGTGTCGAGCGGGGCGATCTCAAGGACCGGCGCGATGTCTGCATGCTGTTCGGCGACGAGCTCGACAGCTTCGTGGGTGGTTCGTTGGCCGATGTGTCCAAGATCGTGGCCGAGCGCCAAGCCCACCACGACTGGCTGATGACGCTGCAACCGCCGTACATCATTGCCGAAGACCCGCCTCCGAACACCGAGTGGCCCGCCAAGGGTGCCGCGGCGGTCGCAACTGCGGCGGCTGGCGATCAGCTCGCCGGCATCCCGGGTTGCCCCGGTGTTGCTCGGGGCCGCGCAGTCATTGTGCAGCATCCCTCGGATCCCGTCGACCTTGGACCGGGCGATATCTTGATCGCCCCTATGACCGACCCGTCGTGGACACCGCTATTCGTGCCCGCCGAGGCGGTAGTCGTCAACGTCGGAGCGCCTCTCAGCCACGCCATCATCGTGAGCCGCGAACTTGGCATTCCGTGCGTGGTGTCGGTAGGCGAAGCAACCAAACGCATCCCCAACGGCGCAACCATCGAGGTCGACGGCAACACCGGCTCCGTGACCATCATCGACCTGGGCTAGCGACGCTGGCTAGCCCGCCCATTGGTCAAGCCATCGGTGAAACTCCGGCCCACACCATCTTCCGCAAGCTCTCGGCGATTGCGCTGCACAAACTCGGGGGCATCTGGCACACGATGGACTTCCTCGATCAGCTCGACCAGATCCGGTGCCCGACGCTGGTACTCGCGGGCGAAGATGACCCGATATGCACGGTCGAAGACAGCGGAGACATCGTGGCGAATCTCGATCCGTCGCTGGTTCAGTTCGAACGATTCGCAGACGCAGGCCACGGCGTCTGACTCGACCACAACGACCAAACCTTCGCCGTGCTCCGCGAATTCATCACCTCGCCGATGCCCACCCGACAAGGCCAACTGTTACGTCCCCTGGGGACGTAACATTTGCCGGGGCTACCCGACGAGCTGGCCGGCTTGGATCACGTGGCTGAACGCGGTTGCTGGGTCGGCGAACGAAGTCAGGTCCTCGAGCGGGTTGACGCGCGACACTACGACATCGCCGAAGGCGCCGGGTGTGAGAGTTCCGATGCGGCCGTCGAGGTGACAGAGCTGGCTGTTCGTGATCCACATCGACCGTAGAATGTCGACTGCTGGCTCGACCTCGTGCCGAATCACCAGCTCTCGATTCTGTCGAACCTGGCTCTCGCCGATGAGGTCGGTACCGAATCCCATCGTCACGCCGTTTCGTGCCGCGACTTCGAGCGATGCCAGGCCTGCGTCATACACCTTGGTGTTCTTTTTGCGATTCGATGCCGGAAGTCCGAGCTCTTCGCCGAGTTGTTCCATTGCCTCGTAGGTCGCCAGGGTTGGTACGAGCACGGCGTTGGCAGTTGCCATGGTCTGCGCCGATGCATCGTCGAGCATGTTGCCGTGTTCGATGCTGTGCACTCCGGCCCCGACGGCGAGTTGGATCGATTCGGGCGAATAGGCGTGCGCTGCCACATAGGTCTGACGATGGGATGCTTCGACCACGGCGATCGAGATTTCTTCTTGAGTGAACTGCACGGATTCGAGCGGGTCCGATGGCGTCGCCACACCACCTGACACGTGGATCTTCAAGAACGCGCTGCCGTCGCGAAGATTGTGCCGCGCCGCTTTGCGGACCGCTTCGGGGCCATCCGCCACGATGCCAAAGGCGGTACTGCGCATGGCACACGCGCAGGTCGGGACCTCGCGGTGACCGCCCTCGGTGTCACCGTGACCGCCGGTCTGGCTCAGCATGCGGCCAGCGCGGATGATCCGGGGGCCGCCGGTCACGCCTCGCCGTATTGCACGAACAAGCCCGGTGACATCGCCGCCAAGATCCCGAACGGTGGTGAAGCCACGAGCAACAGTCTGCTGCGCAAGCGTGGCCATGCGAATTCCGAACTCGACCTCGGTCATCGTGGAGAGCAACCGAAAATCCATGGTCGCAAGCCGAAAATGCACATGGCCATCGATGAGCCCAGGAACCACATAGGACCCATCGGCATCGACCATTAGATCAGCAGGACCGTTGTGCTGCTCGGCAACGTCGACGATCTTGCCGTCTTCGATAACGACCGCACGCTCGCCCACGAACTCCATCGTGGTGGTGTCAAGGACGATCCCGTTTTTGATCACAGTGCGCATTGCGCCGAAACTACTACAGCACCCTCGGGACGTGATTCTTGATCTGCGCTCAGCGTCCACGGTTGCAGGATGCGATCCGAAGCAACGGCTACCCCACACCAATTCTCGATTCCGGAAGCGGAATTCCGGCACTATTTAGACCGCAGCGACTCTCTGGCAGTCACATCGTCGGCGGGCCGAGCAGATCCCATTGGTTGCCCTCAAGGTCGACGAAGACGGCGACCATGCCGTATGGCTCGACGCGCGGTTCACTGATGAACTCCACGCCGTAGTCGAGCATTCTCTTTCGAGCTGTCTCGAAGTCGTCGACGCGAAGGAAGAGGCCGACGCGCCCGCCAAACTGTTTCCCGACGGTGCGTGCCTGATCTTCGCCATCGGATTGGGCCAAGAGCAGACCGGTCTGGGCTTCCGGCGGCCGCACAACGACCCATCGCTTCGGTCGGCCGTCGTTGGTCGTCGCCGGAGAGTCCTCGACCAGCTCGAAATCTAACGCCTCGACGAAGAAGCGAATCGCGGCGTCGTAGTCCCTGACAATCAGCGAAAAACTCTCGATATGCATGCGGGTGACACTAGGACACTGCTGATGAGCGCCACTCTTCATCACTAACGTGTCGACCCCTCACCAATGTGTCGACCCCTGCGGTCGACACGTTGGCGTTGAGTTGACCTTTCGGATGCGGTGATCGAACCTTTGACGAGCAGATCTTTTGCGGCCGGCAGAAATCACGGCCTCCTCGCACCAGACTCCGTGCGATCATGGGCGGCGTGAAACCTACGCCATTGAACAACCGGGGTCGCCCGAGGGCGCTTGCGCCGATCAGGCAGTTTCCTTCCTCTGACCGGATTGAGCTGCGAGTTCCCGACGAGCGTGACGTTGACCTGATCGTCGACGCGTCGACCGATGAACTCATTCCGCTGATCACAAGCGTCGAGCCACACTGCAGCAATAGCCAGGCACGCGAGTTCATCGTGCGTCAACAAGGCCGCCCGGCCGAGGGTCAAGGCTGGTCACTGACCCTCGTCGACCGCGAGCGCAACAACGCAGTAGGCAACCTGTTTATCTCGTGTCGCTCGCTTCAGCTCGGTGCGATCGAACTTGGCTACTGGATCGCTCCTTCCCATCGAGGTCACGGCCACGCTGCAGAAGCACTCGCGTTGGTTCGAGACTGGGCACCAGCCGAGTTCGGTGTTGATCGGCTGACGCTCTATATCGATCCCGAGAATGCACCGTCGCTGCGAACCGCCGAACGGACAGGGTTCCAGATGGAGACCACCTATGACCAGTGGGAACGAGTCGACGATGAGTTCCGTCCGATGACCGTGTGGTCCTACGGAGCGGGTCGGCCCGAGCCAACCCACATTGGACGACTGGAGTACCGCATGTGGCTCGACGACTACCGCGGTGATCCCCGTTGGTTCGATCATCACCTACACGGCGACTTCGTCGAGCACGGTTGCTCCGGCAAACTCTGGACGCTCGACGAGATCACGGCCACGCCGCTCAGCGGCATCGAGGTCGAGCTGCCGTTCGCTGATCAACAGCTTCGCCAACTGGCGGCCGACACATGGATGCTGACCTACGTTGCGCACCAGCCCGACCGCACCTGCCGACGGATGTCGATCTGGCAAGAGACACCCAAAGGCTGGCGCATGCGATTCCACCAAGGCACCCCCATCCCGAGCTGAGCCAATTGTTACGTCCCCAGGGGACGTAACAATTGGTCGGCGCGGTAGGCGTCGATGATTGGTGCGAGCTCGGCGGGGGTTGCGCCGTGCATGATCACGCCGTCGGCGCCGAGGTCGAGTTGCCGTTGCACCGCGACGGCACATTGTTCGGCGGTGCCGGTCGCTGCCGGTGCCAGCCACTCATCAGGAATCAGCCTGGCGACGTGCTCCAGCTCATCGGTGGTCGCTTTGCCGTCGAGCGCGCCGTTAAATCCTGCTACGAACGGATCAGCGCGGAACCTGTTAAGCACCGCTGGATCCCAGTCGTTGGTCCTGACCATAAGGTCGCCGTACGCCTGCAGGTAGGTCGCGAGGCGACCCACGAGCTTCTTCGTCTGAAGCGGCGCTGAGATGTTGTCGCCAATCGTGGCGAAGCACGACCAGACCCGAACTGCGTCCGGGTCTCGCCCGGCTCTTTCGGCTGCCTGCTTCACCGTCGCAACACTGCGGACGAGCGTCTCGTCGGTGAAGAACGTGTGCAGGATCACGTCGTCGAATGCCCGCCCAGCCAACTCAAGCGTGTTGTGGCCAAAGGCAACAATGGCCAGCGGTATGTCCTCGTCAAACGATGAGTCCAGCCTTAGCACTGGCCAAGAACCTGCCGGACCGTCGTGACCAACGATGGTCTCGCCCTTCCAGAGTCGGCGCATGATCTGAGCAAAGTCCTCCATCTGTGCTGTCGTGATGCGGTCGATCCCGAACGCATCTTGCAGACCCGCGATTCCTCGGCCGATACCCAACCCAAACCGACCACCAGTCAAGAAGTGCATGGTGGTTGCGTGCGACGCCGTCACGATTGGATGACGAGTATTGTGATTCGTCGCGGCGGTGATGATCCGAATGTCCTCGGATACCGCAGCGACCGCCCCGCTGATCGTGCACGCCTCTTTCACGTTGTAGCGCTCGGAGATGAAGCATGCACCGAGACCGAGCTCCTCGGCGTGGCGAACCTCGTCGATCAACGATCGCGGGGTCTCGGGAGCACCCGCCAGCGTGTAGAAACCAAGTTCGGGGAATGTAACCATCCCCTGACCTTAGAGCGGCGCTCCGGTCTCGCTCGTGTGCGCAAGGCGAAGCACGTCGACGAGGCGTTTGGCAGACTGAAGCTGTATGAGTGAGCCCGTAGACAACCTGATCGAAGAGATTGTCGACGTTCAGACGAGCCACGGCACCATGGCAGTTCTACGAAAACGGCCACGTGTGGGACATCATCCCGGCGTCGTGATGTTTCACGATGGGCCCGGCATCCGCAATGGCTCCCACGTGTTTGCACGGCAATTGGCCACCGCTGGATACGACGTCGTTCTGCCCGACCTGTATCACCGGCACGGCCGCATGATCGGCTACGAGTTTCACGAGCGCGAGGCAGACCCGACCCTGCTCGACCACATCAAGTCCGTGTTTGCCTGTCGAGACGATGACCACATGCAGGCTGATCTCGACGCTGTGATTGCGGCCACGGGACTCGATCAGAGCGATCGCCTCGGCGTGGTCGGTTTCTGCATGGGAGCAAGGGCGGCCTTCCGCACATTGATGCGCCTGCCCGACCTCTTTGTTGCCGGCGCTCTGTGGCACCCCTCTGATCTTTGTGACGACACAGTGGACTCACCTCACCTGACTGCGTCAGATCTCGACGCAGGTCTCTTCATCGGTATTGGTGCCGAAGATCGCATGCAACCAGTAGCTGCGCATCAGCCTTTCCTGGATGCCGTCGCTGATCAGGAGCACGTCGAGGTTCAGATCTACGCCGGAGCTGACCACGGCTACACATGGCGCGACTGGCCCAGCTACGACGAAGCTGCCGCTATAGATTCGTTCGCCAAGACCGACGCCCTCTTTCGCGAACTGCTATTGCGCCCAGATAACCAGCGAGCCAGCTGAACACAAGCTCGGTCGCTCGGCCGAGAGTCCACGGCTGGCTTAGATCGCCTGGCCCAGTATTGACATGCCACCGATTAGGTCGGCCGATCCACGCAGAACGTCGGCCAGTGGCTCGCCGCGGCCTCCGAGCGAGTCGGCAAATCCGAGCAGGTCACCCCGTAGATCAGGAGCTTCGAGTTCGCTCATCTCAGACACCGCAAGTTCGCCCGCGTCACCCTGAATCGCAAGATGAAGTGGCGGCGCCTCGTCGTGGTCAAGCGTGATGGTCGCAACGAGTGGCATACCGAACCGCACGCCCGGCACCGCGGTCATCAGCGCGCCGTACATGGTTGTCAAACGCTGCTCGGCCATGGAGCCAGATATACCCACTGGCCCCTCGCCGTCGGCCAGCAAGATGTCGCGCTCGTGCACCCAGGCGTCCCACAGCACATGCACGGTCACGACCGACCAGTGCGCTGGACCGTACGGTCCACCGGCCTTGCGGTCCTCGCCAGATGCAAATGATTCGCTCGCCGCCTTGCGCGAAGTTTGCGAGACGCGTTCGTAGCGCCCGAACGTTTCGGCCGGAGTCTCACTTGCGGAATACGCAAGCCATTCGTCGGGCGTTGTTTGCGGGTCGAAGTCCGACATCAGCCCGGCAAACGCAGGTCGCTCACCCGTGAATCCCGCGGCCTGCATCTCCGCAGCATCGGTCAGATGGCGAAACACCGTGTGCGCATCCCAATCGCCACACCGTGTTGGCTGCAACCAACGCTCATCGCTGAATGCTCCGAACGTCCGCAGAAACCGCTCTCGCTGGTCGCCCAGAACCGCAGCAAACACATCGCTCGGGACCAAGACGCCGCGTTGCTGGTGAATGGCCCACAGTTCACTACCCATGATTTGCTCCTCGCTCCACTCAGCCTGCAACCACCATGCCGCCTCGAGCGGGCGATCGCCACTGCGCGCAGGAGCTTGCCGAGCGGTGTAGCCGATCCCCGAGATCTGCGATCTATCTGATCGTCAGTCCCAGCGGCTCCAGCTCACTGGCACGGCGTCGATCTGTCTGCGTTCACCCCTGCGACGGTCATAGGTGACGCGGCGCACCGTCTTGCGCCGATCTTCGCCGCTGCGCTTCTCATCGTCTGGTCGGCGTTCTCGCACGACAGTTGTCCCTTCTGATCCGAACTCGTCTCGATGGTGCACCGCGACGGTGTAGTTTGTCGATGGTACATCCGAACCCTCGCATCACAATTCGGGTACGTCGGATCACAACCGGTCAAGTGGCCTTTGTCGTGTCTGCTCGTCTGCGACGGTCATTAATCGCAGAGCTGCTTGGCTAGTCCGTTTGGTCGAGTAGCTCGGCCAGGCCCCAAAGCGACCCGGCCCGCGCTCATAGAACAGGGCCAGCCCGCCCGCTTCGATCTAGCAGTCACGTTGTCGTGGCGGTTGTCGATGAGCAGCGTGGTCGCCAGACCGGGCGCCAGGCCTGACAGCGCCCGGACGTGGTCGGCCATCGCTGGTTTGCTCTCGGTTGCCAGATGGGCGCTGGTGACGATCAGCGGTAGCACTCGGTCAAGGCCACACGAGGCAGCGATGCCATGAAACTCATGCGGATTCACGGTGACAATCGCTTGCGCAACACCAACCTGACCGACCATGGCGATCGCTCCTTGGGCATCGTCGAACCACGCGACCTCTCGCCACACCGCTCGCAGATGGGATGCGATCGCAAATGGCGTCAAGGGCAACCGGGCCGCAAGCTCAGGGATGAGGTCGTTCATGGTGGCTCGACCGAGCATCCAGTCATCGACGTAACCGGGTTTAGCCAGCGACGCCGCTTCGTAGGCTGCTGGCCATCCGGGAACGCCCTGAGGGGCGATGCGCATGAACATCTCGTCGACGAGCGTGTCACCGAAGTCCCAGCAGACTAAATCGATCGTTGGCATGATCTAGTCGAGCAGCTGCAGACAATCACAGAACCCAATTCGCGGCCGACCAAGTGACCTGGGTCGTTGGTCGCTTTCACTCGTGCTCTCGATCGCGATTGGGTGCCATGACTCAATGCTATCGATGGCTAGTTGGGCCTGTGGTAGCGGATATGGAAGGTGCATTAACGCCAAAACGATCGAGACCGCATGGGTTCGAATATCTCCCATGCGGTCTTGATTTTGTACCCCTCATGAAAGGTTATTCGAACCCTGTGGTGCGGGATGTTGATGCGAGAATCTGAACGACTCCTGAAGCTGTATGCATAGCCTAAGCTATGAATATGCATCGAACCACGATCGAAATCGACGACGCCTTGGTTGACGAGGCCAAACGCGTTCTTGGAACGACGACGATTCGCGCAACGGTGGAGGAAGCGCTTCGCCGGTCTGTGCAAGCTGGTCGGGACGAAGCGGCGGCTGATGCGGATCGCCAGAAGAGCTTTCTTGACGAGTTTGCGGCACGAGTGGATCTTGATGTGCTTGCCAGCGACGAGATGTGGAAGTGAAAGGCTGGCTTCTCGACAAGAGCGCTGCGGCGCGGATTGATCAGCCAACAGTTGCTGCAAGTCTTGGTCAACTCTCGGGGCAGCTTTGGATCTGTCCCGTGGGTCGACTCGAACAGCTCTATTCGGCGCGTTCGGCCCGCGACTACGACCTGCTGGTAGATCAACTCAGTATCGGACTCCACCAAGCCGAAGCTCCGGTCGACCTGCTTTTCCGAGCGCAGGTGTTGCAGCGCGATCTGGCCCATCATCACGGCATGTGGCATCGCGTTGCGATTCCCGATCTATTGATTGCCGAGACGGCGCTACACAACGACCTTGGCGTCGTGCACGTTGACGGTGACTATGAACGAATCGCCGAGGTTCGCCCGCTCACGCAGCGCAGGTTGGCCTCGTGAAGCCTGGTCCGACAAAGGAATATCGGGCGATTGTTTGGGTAAAGGAACTTCCCGAGAACGAGTGACGGTTCGAGCCAAAGAGGCGGAAGCGATGGCGCTACTCACAGGTCAGTGAGATACGTCGAACACCGCCAAGCGAGGTGTCGATCTTGTACGAAGCCACTGCCCTTCCATCGGCCAGCCAAAACGTTTCTGCTCGACACGAACGTTGTTTCTGAGATTCGAAAGATCGCTGCTGGTCGTGCCGATCTTGCGCTCGCGCGGAGGGCAGAAGAACTCGGAGAGCTTCAGCCACGAGTATCGGTGCCATCTTGGTGATGGCTCGGCCCGTTACGGCCGAATGCTACGCAGTAGCGGAAACTCAGATGTCCGGATCACACCGCCTTACTAAGGGAACCCCAACCCCTCAGCGGGTCAACTTCACCGTATGCGCCGTCCAACTTCTCAAAGCGGACGTAGTGCGCAAAACGTCGTGCCGGTGGATCGGGTTCAGCGCGGCCAACAACCACCCATTCCGATCCCGGTACCTCAGCAACCCGCAGTTCGACCGCCTGCAGCAGTCCTCGGGACGCTTCGGCCCGTACCTCGACATCATGGGCCGACCAGACGATGGCCACCTCGGTGTACTCGTCGTCCACCGACGAAAGCTAGCAGACCCGAAAAGCAGTCAGAGGCAGAGATTCGCCGGTCGACAAGCAGCTGTGGCGTGCAAACGCATCAACCTCTACCGCCAGCACAACTTCACCGATCCAGCAACACCACCCCAAGGTCTCCTACGCCAACTCAACACGACGAGCGAATCAGGAGCCCGTGGCCGATAAGACGCCGGAAGTATCGGACACTGCAATAGCGGTGATGCGCGGTGATATCGAGCACTTCCGCAACGGTCCGAGCGGCTCGGCGGCGACTTTGAGGTGGCGAATATCGAGCGCTTCACCTGGGACTTAGCTCGCAAGCTTGGCGAAGTCGCGGCGCTTGATTTTCGCTCGTCTTCCATCGGGGTGATGGAAGACGATTCCCTCGGCAAGGTGACCAGGTGCGTAGTGGCTCTCGATCTCGGTGAGTGCAGCGGCGAGGCCATCGAACGTGCGAGGCATGTCCGGGTACACCGGTGCTTCGACGTTGAACGGCACACAAATGTGATGGTCTAGTCCGAGAGGGTTACCTTGCATCTTGGGGCCGAGCGCCTCACATGGGTGCTCGCCATCGATCCACGTGCTGACGTCGGTTCCAGCGGCGGCTTCGAGTATCCACTTGTCGTCCGGGCTCGCTGTTGTCTCGACGTACCATCCGTCGATAATGCCTTCGGCCTTTTGGGTCTTAGATGGGTTGCGGCGCTTTTCTATGCGAACGAGAGTGCCCGTACGAACGGTCAGGCGAACGTTCATGCCGTCGAGTTTCTCGGTGGCATCACCAAGGCCATCGAAGACCCATTGACATTCCGGTCGAACAGTGGGCGTGACCTTAAAGCGGTCGTCCCGCTCGAACAGGGTCGGGATCTTCTCCATAACGTCTCTACCTCTTTCTGCGGGCTCAAGAATTTCTTGAGCTTGAATCACACCAGCATCGAGGCCGGCCGCAAGTGAACGGATGAGCGTTGAAACGGTGGTGTTTGCCTGTGCTGCGATCGACTTGAGGGCCGCTCGCTCCGTTGGGCTGATCCAGATCGACAACCTCCCCCAACCTTCTGGGGGCTTCCAGGTTGCGAGTTCGTCGGGGTTCTTTCTCGGTCGCCCTCGACCTCGTGTCTCGTTCACGATGGCACTGTAGTGGGTATTTCCTATTGTTACAATTGAAATTCATCGCCAGTGATGCCGCCGACTCAATGCGCCGCGTCGGGCAAGCGCGCCATTCCAGAGGGTTTCCTCGGTCCTTTAGTCGAGAGCTCGTGACTGCTAGCCGGAGTCGCTAGGTGGTCATACCTACTACGGTCCTGGTATGACTTCGACGAAACGTAAAGTCACTATCTCGGTTGACCAAGACGCGCTCACCCGGGTCAGCAAGAGTGGCAAAGACAGTCCGTCACTGTCCGCCTACTTGAATCAACTTGTTCTCGATGATCTGGCCTTGGATCGCCAGCGCGAACAGATCTTCGGTGTTGTTGCCGACTACGAAGCAATGTTCGGCGAGATCAATCCGGCGCGAGTCGAACACTTCGAAGAGCTTTTGTCGTGACAGCTCTCGTGCTTGACGCCGAAGCTCTGTCTCTTCTGGCCGATGCCGGGGCTAGATCGGCAGAAGTTATGGCAGCGGTGAAGGCCGCGGCCAACCTAGGTCGCCCGGTAGTGGCGCCAACCGTGGTCCTGCTGGAGCTCATGCGCGGGTCGTCTCGCATGGCTGCTGTGAATTCGGCCCTCAACCGATCACAGGACCTCGTCGCGCTCAGGCACACCGATCGAGACTTCGCCGGTCTCGTGGGTGGCGTCTTACCTGCTGCAGATGCGGACTCAGCTGACATGGTTGACGCTCACTGCGTCGCTGCGACGGTCGAGTGTGGCGGTGGCGGTGGCGTGATTCTCACAGCTGATACCGACGACATGATCCAGCTTTCAGCGTCGTACCGCAATGTGATCGTGGAGCGAGTCTGAAACTAGGAGCAGTTTCCGGGCGACAAAACGCAAGGATCGGACGCTTCTGAAAGAAGCGCCCGATGCCTGGTGTGTACCCCTCGGCAGACATTACGCGAGCCTAGAAATCGCTGAAAGAGTGCAGAAACTGCACGCTGATTTCTTGAAGATCCTGTCCGAGAATGGATCCAGCTGATTTTTCGTCAGCCCCAGCGGTACGCAATTCGAACTACGCCTGGCTGGGGACTGTCAGATCCCCGGTGTAACTGGTCTGGCCTGAAACGCTGAACTTGATGGTTCGGCTGGAAGGTCAGATGATGACAAACAATGATGGTGCTGTTGTGGCACCGAAGAAAGACAAGTCCG